>MPLU02178944.1_pt1 | contig 30605 bp, 16 predicted proteins | sample 1617381 | NCBI WGS metagenome assembly MPLU02 (sample SAMN05944801, study PRJNA350692) | marine metagenome | biome: marine; feature: ODZ; material: water; isolation source: 90 m water sample filtered on 0.2 um supor filter | place: Pacific Ocean | collected 2012-04-08 | depth 90m m
CCTCGTAGAAGGTGGCCGCAGTTTCCCGATCCACGTTGGCTGGTATCTGCTGTGCCTCAACGGTTGCAGGCAACGCGATCACACTCATCGTTCCAAGCCCAAGGACAAGGTAGCCAAATACTCGGCAAAACCCGTGGCGTAAACGTGTCATATCAATTCACATTCCTGTGGTAAGCAAACGGTCCGTGTATCAGCATGCTATGGCGAGACACCACCACGATTTTGATTTATTTCTACCTGGGATCCAAGCGTAATTTCAAATCGCCAATCGAGCGGGCCATCCGCTCACGGAGGTCAAGATACCAGGCATCGTTCAGTGTCCATTCCACGGAGGAGGGAAACATACGCCGGATATCCGCCAAGACGCTGCGAGCCGCCGTCACGTCCACTCCCCGCGCTGCGCCTCGTGTTACCAGGTCTTCGAGGATCCGAGCGTACTCATAGTCATCCACGCTCTCGCGAAACGTCATCACACGCAGCGAAGGAGTAATCGTAAAGTCCGGGGTTTTTGAAAGTCCCGTGCGCCGGGGAGGATAGAAGTAGCACAGACCACCATTCGCCAGGCGTGTGTAGGGTTCCACCCAGGGATTACGCACATCCCCGGCTTCCCCGTAAGTGTGATGCCACATGAGCGTATCCCAGATGACATAGCCACTTCCTCCCAGGTTGAACAATTCCAGCCCGATCTCCCGGTTGGTCATCCCTGGCACGTTAATGCCAAGCCGACTGCTGTAGGCTGCGTAACTCCACAGCCGATCCCGGTCTCGCGGAACCTGGTAATCGTCCCAGAAATAGTCTTCCCAGCGATAGTAATTCTCATCGACCTGCGGCACGTGCGTTAGCAACTCGCTAAAAACATACTTCCCGTTTTCCTGGTGATACAGGCTTTCAAATCCCTGTAGGCAATGTGCAAATCGGATAGCCGACGTTTCCGGATCACTCTTCAAGAGGCGTATCAGGTGAAGGATCTTGTCCGTTCCAGAAGTCTCATCAACAAAGTAGTAGAACTTGTCGAGCCAGCCATGCTTCTTCAAGTTCCGCACCATGGCACGGTAATAATCCAGTACCAATCGATCCCACTGATCACGTGTTACCACCACGCTCGTATCGAACCACGGATCACCGGCCTGTTTCTGGTACGTCACCTGTGTCATCTCTCGAAATGTCTGCCAGCCCATCGTGACATGACCCGGGTCCGGATTCCAACTACTGGCTGGTTTGCCCGGCAGGTGCTTGAAAATATGACTGACACTCGGGTTGGTATGGGTCAGGCAGACGGAGTTCACCTTCAGCTCGTCAATGAAGTGCTTCATGAGCTCGTTGAACTCGGTAAAATCCCATTCGACCAGTTCAAAATAGTTGCCCGGTGCAGCAACGTTGTAACCCTGCGGCGGTGGCTTCCACTTCAGGCCAATCTCGGTGAACAGTGCCACGTTCTTGGGATAGAATTTTTCCCGGGCCATGGCCTCGTAATACTTGAACGCCAGCTTCTTGAGATCCTTCCTGGACTGGATACCGTGGTAAGCCATGATGGGATTGACCGTGGGATCCCCCCCCTTCTTGGCCAGGTATTGTCCACCCATGTTGCTGCGAAACGTGGAGAATTCCGGAAGCTCAAAATCATGCACGGTCACGACCAGTGATAACTGTGCCGAAGCATTTCCCTTACCAAGAATCGAAAGGGTACCGGTATAGTCCCCGGCGGGTGTTCCGGGAGGCGTTCTCAGCGTGACCCAGAAGGCAAGATTACCAGAGTCGGCCTTCACCTGACGCGGGCTCACGGGAACCAGTGGATCACCGATCAGATCGAAAAAGGAGACCTGGTTAACACGCGCTTTCCTGGCAACCTTGACATACGCCACCTGCCGAATCTCCAGGTTCCTGGCAGCCAGTCGGTGGTCCCCGTGCGACAGCGATGAAACACGAACACCCTCGAAGTCGAAATCTATCCTGGGCGAAAGCACCAGTTGAAACGACTGGGATTCATTGGCCGCCGTGCTGATATGAATCGCCTTACGGCCCTCGCTCGGAACGGGTGTCCTGGGCGTCAACTTGACCGTGGTGTCCGCAAACCACGCTTGGAACGCGGCCGTACCTCCCAGTCCATAACGCGTATTCCCCAATCGTTTTTCAGCCAGTCCCTTCCGTATGACGGCGACGCTTTGAGAGGGAATCTCTGACCGGCGCAGTTTCGGAATCTTGAGGTAGTGTGCTCCCAGGGGCTGGTAGTAAAGCACCAGTTTCCTGGGACCCGTTTTTTCAAATTTTGCCAGCAGGGAAATCCTGCTACGCCGCACCGAGATCTTTTCAGCAACCGTGGTCGGCCCCACGGCTAATTTCATATCCGTTCCATCCGAGCGCAACAGGCATTCATGATTGGTGCGAGTCCGGGGCAGCAAACGCGGCACGTAGGAACTCATGTAGGCATGCGTACGAGGCGGTTCCCCGACAGGAAACACCTGTTCATAGCCAACCGTCGGGGGGAACTTTCCTCCTTCACTGGTAAACCGCACCTGGTAGTAAGCATCTTTCTCGGTCGGTATCGGTAACGCCGGATCCTGCTTGATCAATTCCTGCGGGTTGGTGACCAGGTAAAACCCTGCCTCAGGCAGGAGAGTATAACCACGCCCCGAGGGATCTACCTGGCCGATCCGGACATGGTTGTAAGCCAGGAACATTGGATCAAACGAGTATTCTTCCAGTTGGCTGATCGCCTGGCTGATATCTGCCTCGTCCAGCGGAATCACATTCCAACCTGTTTGTTGGACATCCACGTCGATCGCCAGTCGGTATTGGCAAAAAGGGTGGACCCAGTCAGGTTGCTGGGCAATGGCCGTTCCGGTGATCGAGGCCAGGAAGACGGCGATCGCTGTAAAAAAGCTGGAAGGTTTCATGGGATTTGATATCCAGTGTAACTGGTTAAAAGGTCTCATTCCTATACCCAACAGGGGTTATTCGGACGAACCTGACCGTACGAACCATCAATCCGCGACCAATGAGAACCATCAAAAACATGTACGACCGATTGAACTTCCAACAGTCGACTTGCACGTGACCGGAACAGGGACGATCATGAATACGTTCTATAAGACTTCCAGCCTGGAGTAAAACCATGAAGAAAATATTGCTTGCCTCCATGATCTTGTTGCTTGGTGTCTCCTGGCTGTCCGCCGGGGAAAGCCGTGGCCAGATGAAGCAACAGGTCGCCGGACAACAGCTTCATTATCTTTTACAGGCACCGACCGGGAAAGCTCCCGAAGACGGCTGGCCACTAATGCTGTTCCTGCATGGTTATGGTGAATGCGGAGACAATCTCGAAAAGGTCAAGGTGCACGGTCCCCCGAAGCTGATCAGCAAGTTCGATGCACTGGCAGGTTGTGTTATTGTCTCACCCCAGTGCCCGCGCAATAGCTGGTGGCGTGTCGACGCCTTGAAGGCCCTGGTGGAAGAAATCATCCAGGCACGAGGCGATATCGACCGAAGACGTCTCTATGTGACCGGGCTTAGCATGGGTGGGTATGGTACCTGGAGTTTCCTTTCACGCTATCCCGATTATTTTGCAGCCGCCATTCCCATTTGCGGCGGTGGTGATCCATTTCGCCTGCCTGGCAACCGACCACCGAAAAAAACAGGTATCAAGAACGAGTTTGATCCCAGTGGTCTCAAGCGTACCCGGGAAATACCTATCTGGACCTTCCATGGTGCCAGGGATCGATCTGTCCCCATCCTGGAAACCGAGATGCTCGTCAAGCTGCTTCAAGAGGCGGGCAGCAAACAGATCCGTTTCACGAACTACCAGGATGCCGCTCATGTGGGTGCCTGGCAAAAGGCCTACCAGGATCCGAAAACCTGGGACTGGCTTTTTGCGCAAAGGTCGACCGGGCCGACAAGCAGCACAAAAAGCTCTTCCCTGCCCGGCAAGTTAAAACCCTATTTCTCACCACCACCTGCCTGGGAAGGAAAGCTGGGGGATTACCGATCGCCACTCAAGTTCTCGGATGGCAAGCAGGTCAAGACACCGGCTGACTGGAAACGCCGACGTGCCGAGATCCTCTCCCAATGGCAAACGGCCTTGGGGAAATGGCCCCCCCTGGATACCAACCCCAAGGTCGAAATCCTGGAATCCAAGCGTCGTGAGAATTTCATGCAACACCGCATCCGCTTCGCCTGGACGCCGCACAAGAAAACCACCGGCTACCTGCTGATTCCTGTCAGCAAGGGACCTCACCCGGCTGTCGTCACGGTCTTCTACGAACCGGAAACAGCCATCGGCGAAGGCTCACCTAATCGCGACTTTGCCGTCCAGTTGGCCCGTCGTGGTTTCGTGACTCTCTCCCTGGGAACTACCGAGGCCAGCCAGGCCAAGACCTATTCCCTCTACTATCCAAGCCTCAAGAATGCCCAGGTGCAGCCCCTGTCGATGCTGGGCTACGCCGCCTGTACCGGTTGGTACGTGCTGGCTAATCGACCCGAGGTGGACGCCAGGCGTATCGGCATCGTAGGCCATTCCTTCGGCGGCAAGTGGGCGATGTTTGCCTCCTGCCTGTTTGACAAGTTCGCCTGTTCTGCCTGGTCAGATCCGGGAATCGTTTTTGATGACACACGTTCCAGTATCAATTACTGGGAACCCTGGTACCTCGGCTACCATCCCAAGCCCTGGCGCAAACGAGGCTTGATCACCCCGGACAATCCTGCCCGTGGGCTCTATCCGAAACTGAGGTCAGCCAACCACGACTTGCATGAGTTACATGCCCTGATGGCCCCTCGCCCGTTGCTCATCTCCGGGGGATCGGAAGATCCTCCCCAGCGCTGGGAAGCCCTCAATCACACGATTGCCGTCAACCGCATTCTCGGTTACGAGAACCGTGTCGGCATGACGAATCGACCGGATCACTCGCCGAACGACGAATCCAACGCTGTCATCTACGCGTTCTTCCAACACTTTCTCCAGTCGCCGCAAAAATAGTCGCGAAGGAATGACCATGAATCGCTTCCTCTTGCATCCATGTATCGTGATTGCGCTGCTCGTCACCAACGGCCCGTCGTGGGCCGCAGAGACTCGTGTCGAAACCGTCAGCGTCACCATGCGAGACGGGATTCGATTGGCCACGGACATCTACCGGGATCCCTCGATTCCGAAACAGTCGGTGATCCTGGTGCGAACTCCCTACAACAAGGACCGGGCGAAAGGAACAGCTCAACGGTTCGTGGACGCTGGCTATACCGTGGTCATCCAGGACTGTCGTGGAGCACATGCCTCAGAAGGGATCCTGATCCCCTACAACAACGAAGGCCAGGATGGTTACGACACGATTGAATGGATAGGCAAGCAGCCCTGGTCGAACGGTCGCGTGGGGACCTGGGGCAGTTCGTACGTGGGTGCTGTCCAGTGGCAGGCCGCCGTGGAAAATCCACCTGGACTGGTCACGATGATTCCCCGGGCAACCTGGAGTAACTTCTACCGCAACCTGTATCTCGGTGGAGCCATCCGGATGCTGATCAGTCCCTGGGCCGCCAGCCAGTCCGCCCGTCCCGAGGGAACCGTACCACCCACCGACTGGAAAGCCATTTACATGCACCTGCCGATCAGCGAAACCGATCAAAAAATCGGCTGGTCCATCCCCTGGCTCAAAGCTATCTTCATGCATCCTGAACCCAATGGCTACTGGGACCGACTCAACCTGACTGACCGGATCACCGAGCTGCAAATGCCCATCCAACACATGGTTGGCTACTATGATTTCTTCTCCCGCGAATCTGTCGGCAACTTCGTCCAGATGCGAGAACATGCCAGCAACCCGGCAATCCGCCAACAACAACAGTTGATTCTCGGCCCCTGGGACCATGGCACCATCGGTAAATCCCAGGTCGGTGAAGTCGATTTCGGACCGGAGGCGCGCCTGGACACGGTAGCCACGTCCATTGCCTGGTATGACCAGTACCTGAAACCATCTCCACCCGCGGGCGCAAAACCGCCCGTTCCCGTTCGTTACTTTGTCATGGGAGAGAACACCTGGCGTGAAGCCCAATCGTGGCCACCGGCGGGATTCACACCTACGTCGTTCTACCTGGGATCCGGGGGAAAAGCGAACACGCGATCGGGCGACGGTCAACTGGAACGTTCTCCGCCCCTGCAGGCAAAACCCAGCGATACCTTTCGAGCCGATCCTGCCCAGCCAACTCCTGCCTGCCCGGTCACCGAGCAACGTCCGTTGGCCCGTGCCACCTGGGCACCCGTTGACCAGCAAACTATCGAGGATCGCCAGGACGTGCTGGTCTACACGTCCCCCAGGATTACCGATCCAATCACGTTTGCAGGCAATGCCCGGGCTGAACTTTTCGTAGCCGCCGATACACCGGATGCCGACTGGGTCGTCAAGGTTGTCGATGTCCATCCCAACGGCTTTGCCCAGAACCTGGCAGTGGGTATCCTCCGCGGACGTTATCGAGACTCCGAATTAAAACCCACACCCTTAACGCCAGGCCAGGTTTATCGAATCACGGTTGACCTGGGACCGGTGGCAGCAACGATCCAGAAAGATCATCACCTGCGAATCGATATCTGCGGTGCCTATTTCCCACTATTTGACCGCAACACGAATACCGGTGAAGGACCCACGGGCAAGGCAACACGGATTTCCACGGAAAAAGTCTTTCACCGACCTGGCCAGTGGTCCCGAATTATTCTTCCCTGTAGAGGCAAGTAAGCTCGCCCCTGGAGCACTGCCCGTCGTCTATCGCGTTGCCTTGTACCATGATTGATATCCCAAACCTGTTCTCCCTAGAGTAAGCCACCATGAAACCAAGCACCCTTGCCCGGATCCTGTTGTCATCACTACTCCTCGTCACCTGCTGCCTGCTGGCACAGGGTGCCGATATGAAACCCAACATCATCCTGTTGATGGCGGACGACATGGGAATGGGGGACACCAGTGCCTTCCAGGATTTCACAGGCAATGCCGATAACGTGCAATTGCACACGCCCCAGATGGAGCGGTTGGCTCGCATGGGTATACGTTTCACAGATGCTCACACCCCTTCCTCACGCTGTACAACCACCCGTTACGGTTTGCTTACCGGCCGTTACCCGTGGCGCAGCCGCATGAAGTGGTGGGTTCTTTTTGGTGCCCAGGGAGATCCCTTGATTGAAGCAGACCGGCCAACCATCGCCACGATGTTACGCGGGGCTGGCTATGCCACGGGCATGGTAGGCAAATGGCATGTCGGTCTGCGTTACCGGCAGAGCAACGGCAAACCGGCCGCCGGCTGGGAAGACGCCGATCTCACCCAACCTCTTTTCACAACGCCCCTGGATCATGGGTTTGATTTTGCACGCTTTACCTCTCGCTCCCATGGAACCTCCGGACCTAACGCCGCGCACAAGAATCCAACCAAGCGCAACAATCCAAATCAATCGGTTGGTCCCGGTCATATTCATGGTCGCATCGCGATTGGAGCGACCAGCAATGGTAAGCAGCTGGTCGCCGGGGGTTCGAAGGCCTATATCCTGAAACAGCTGGGCAGCCGACACTCTGATCATGCGCTGGAGTTTTTAAGTGCGCATATCAAGGACAAGCAAACTAGTACACGGCCTTTCTTTCTCTACTACCCATCCAATTCGAACCATGGGCCCTATACACCCGACAGGAAGATCGGTGACAAACCGGTTGCCGGAGCAGCCCGCACCAAGAGCGATGCCCCGATGGATGTGCGCCATGATTACATCTATGAAAACGATGTAGCCCTCGGACGATTGATTGACTGGCTGGCAGCCACACCTGATCCGCGGCAAGAAGGCAGCAAGCTCATCTCAAACACGCTGTTAATCTTCACCAGTGACAACGGCGCAGAAAAAAACAGTGACATTGCCACGGGACCTTTCCGTAGCCACAAGGGTAGTTGCTACGAGGGAGGCCATCGCGTGCCTTTTATCGCCTGCTGGCCAGCCGGTCGAGTCGGTGACGGGAATGCCTCAACCCCTGGGAAAACCAATACGTCCACCATCGGGTTAACCGACATGTATGCGACCTTTGCCGAAATTACAGGAAGCCAGCTTCCTGACCTAGCCAGGGGTGAGAAAGGTGCCGAGGACAGCCTGGGGATTCTCAACGCCTTGCGCGGCGCCCGGCTGGAAAACCGCCCTCCCTTGTTCTTTAATGATCATAAAGAAGCCAAGGGAGATCCAGCCGCCGTGGCGATGCGGGCTGAGAACTGGAAAATCTTCTTCGATGCCAGCCTGCTGCGCGAAGGCACGGCCAAACCCGTTGAACTATACAACCTGGCTGTCGACAGGAAAGAAAAAAACAACCTCCTTAACGATCCGGATGCGCAAGCTACGATTCGCTCACTCACCGACATGGCATTGAAATATCGACGCACGGCCACGCGACTGGTCAGCCAGGCCAGCGGCACGCGGGTTGTGTTTGATTGGCGAGTTAATGCACAGGACGGCCCGTCGGAGTCCTTGCATGGAAACGATACCAGGCGAGCACTCTCCATCACCAGGAAGGGCTTAAACATGACCATCAAGCCGAAAGGGGAAAAGGACGCGGGGATCAGTCGCAACGCTCGCGGGCTGGGTGTCAGCGGAGGAAAGCTCAGCCAGGTCGAAAGTGGAGAATCGCTGGAGATCGTGTTCGATCACGATGTGATCGTGGAATCCGTGGGGATCGTGGCGGGCAATGGTGCCTGTGGTGGATTTTATCAAATGGGCCGAGGCGCCCCGTTGGCAATTTATTGCGTCGATGCAGACAACGATGCCAAGACACAAGAGGGTGTCATCAGTGACCTTGGCGTATTGCCTGCCGGCCAGTCACTTCGATTGAACAGCAGTCCACACCATGGCGTCGAGGCTGCCGGTCGCTGGCGACTGGGCACACTGACCGTTCGCATCCTGGGATCTAATCTTGAAGACTAGGGCCACACTCGATAAATTGCTTCTTCCGACACGGTTTTCTATACGATCTTCAAAGGGACTTAACGCGTGCCCACGAAAAATGATTCCTCGTCGTCTTCGGAACGCCCGCAAGATGATCGGCGTGAGTTCTTAAAAAAAGCTTCTGCCGCTCTGACGATTGTTCCGCTGGCAGCAGCGACCCAGGAAACCGCTGAATCTCAGCAACCGAATCCCGTATCGAGCGAGAAATTTCAACCCAGGGAATTCTGGCAAGATCGCATGAATCCGCCGGATGATGGTAAGAAATACGGCTGGTTCGTCGATACCCGGCGATGTTTCGGGTGCCATGGTTGCGAGGTGAGCTGCAAGTCAGAGAACGATGTGCCACTGGGCAATTATATCCGACAAACTTTTTACCAGGATGTCGGTGAGTATCCCCAGGTCGCACGCATGTTCCTGCCCATGGCCTGCCAGCATTGCGAGGATGCTCCCTGCCTGAAAGCCTGCCCCTGCGGTGCCCTGCACAAGGAAAGTGGAGGTACGGTAGCCATCGATTACAACGTTTGCTGTGGGCATGGCACCTGCGTCGAGGTCTGTCCTTACGGTGCGATCTACATGGATCCTGTCGCCAAGCAAGCTGTCAAATGTCACAACTGCTACCACCGAACCGAGGAGGGTCTGGAACCCGCCTGCGTCCCAACATGTCCCTCGGAAGCCCTCTACTTCGGGGACCTGAACGATCCTGATTCAAAAATCAATCATGCCATGCAGGAAGCCAAGAATGCTGCCGGCGAACTTGTCCAGCTACGACCTGAAAAGGGGACCAAACCACGAATGTGGTTTACTGGAGACGCCCCGGCACAAATTGAGGAAGTGATTCCTGGTGAAGGTGAATCCTATTCCCCCCAGGCATACGACATTTACAACTGGAAAAAGAGCGACTCAGAATGAAACCTACCTCTCGTCGTCATTTTTTAGGACTTGGAATGACCGCCGGAGCAGCCCTGGCTGCCGGGTCCCTGGGGTGTCGTCCGTCTGCGCCAAATGCCCAACCGGGTCCTGGCAAGGCAGGGAATAAAAACCAGCAAACCAAGCCTCCCCTGCCACAAGGCATCGACCTTGAAAAATGGAACCGGATCAAGGGCAAGCCGTACCAACAGGGTTCGTTTGGTCAGATGCCAGGGGTCTGCAAACTTCCGGGGCCCCAGGCCAAGCGCAACTGGCCTGACCGTAACAAGTACAAGGGAGTTCAAAAAGTACCTGGCATGTGCCAGCTCTGTAGCACCATCTGCGGCATCATCGGTTATGTCAAGGATGATCGACTGATCAAGGTGGAGGGTAATCCCAATGACCCCAACAGCCGCGGTCACCTCTGTGCTCGTGGCCAGGCAGCGTTGAACCATCTCTACCATCCCGAGCGATTGCTCTACCCACTGAAACGCGTCGGAGAACGTGGCGAAGGTAAATGGAAACGCGTTTCCTGGGACGAAGCCCTGGATGAGATTGCAGCCAAGCTGAAGGCAGTTCGCGACAGTGGTCACCCGGAAGAGTTTGCCTTCCACCAGGGCCGTCAACGCAGCAAGGATGCCTTAAAGCGATTCCTGGATGCCTACGGTACCAAGACGCAGCTAAGTCATCGATCACTCTGTTCAGGTAACCGTCGCGCTGCCAACCTGACTTACCTCTGGGAAAGCGACTGGGACCTGAACGACGTCGAAAACTCAAAATATATCCTGAATTTTGGTTCCAACGCATTCGAAGCCCACCAGGGCCATGTACCATTTGCCACGCGAATCCAGAATGGTCGGTTCAAGAACGGTGCCAAGCTCGTTACCTTCGATGTCCGGTTATCCAATACGGCCGGTGGCAGCGACGAATGGTTCGCGCCGTTCCCAGGTACCGATGGTGCGATTGCCCTGGCCATGGGACACACCATCCTGCAGGAGAACCTCCACGACAAGGAGTTCCTGGAAACCTGGACCAATGTCTCCATCGCTGATCTGCGCAAACACTTCACACCATACACACCCGCCTGGGCAGAACAGGTCAGTGGCGTTCCGGCCAAGGATATCCAACGCATTGCCCGCGAGTTTGCTGCCGCCGCACCCGCAGCAACCACCATGTGTAATCGTGGCAGCTCTGCTCACCTCAACGGATTCTATAATGATCGCGCCATCAACTTGCTCAATGCCCTGGTCGGTAGCGTGGGCAAGAAAGGCGGCTGGTGCTGGTCTCCCTGGGGCGGCCTCGACCCCGCGGTAAAAACACCACCGATGCCACCAGGTGCCAAGACGCAAAGTGTCCTGGAAGATCCCCCCGAGTATCCACTGGCCAACGCCTGGAGACGGATGCGTGTGGGAGAAATTATCTACCTCTATCTCCTGCAAGGGCGAGCCAAGCTGCAGGCCTACATGACGTACAACCTTGACTCACCCATCACCTGGCCAGAAGAAAGCATGACCCAGCAGGTTCTCTGTGATGAGTCCCTGATCAACTTTCATGTCTGCATCAATGCCTTTTACAATGAAACCGCGCATTATGCTGATATCGTACTCCCCTGGAGTACCTACCTGGAACGCTGGGACCTGGACGCTCGCGCTTCCTACAACCTGAAACCGTACGTTGGGTTGCGGACGCCGATGGTCGAGTCACTCGGTGAATCGAGAGATGTCCGGGACTTCTTTCCGGACCTTGCCCGCCGTATTGGCGGTGGCATGGAAGACTGGTACCCCGAGGACAACGTTCGCGAGTACATGGAAAAATGGGCCGCTAACGTCCCCGAGAATCCGGATACTGGAAAAGGTGGATTGGATCGGCTGCTGGAAGAAGGCGCCTGGGAAGCTGAGCGAGAACCCTTCTATGAACCCTATAACCGCCCGCTCACCGACGAGGAAATGGCAACGGCCAAGGTAGGTGAGGACGGACGAATTACGCGTGATGGAACTGGCATCGGCATCATGGTCAAGGGTCAACCCGTCCGCGGTTTCATGACCCCCAGTCGGAAGTTCGAAATTCACAGTGCCTTCATCCAGAAATTGGGACAGAACGAAGATTGTTCCGAGTTGATTGCCAGCAGTGGCATGACGAAAACCAGGGGACGCCCCGCAAGTCACCAGGGCAATGACGTGAAAATCGACTCCATGCCAGGATGGTTCCAGCCCAGGGAATTACAGAACCTCAACGATAATGAACTGGTCATGACCAGTTTCAAGTGGAACGTCCATAACCACGGCCGCACGATGAACCTGAAATGGCTGGCCGAGATCGTCCACTCCAATCCCGCCTGGATCAATCCGGCGACCGCGGAAAAACATGGCCTCCAGGACGGTGACTGGATCGAGCTCGCTTCCTACTACTCCGCCGAGTTGGAAGAACTGTCTCCCCACCTGCGACGAGATGATCTGCCCATCGAGAATGGCCGCAAGAAAATCTCCAGCATGCGTGTCCCCGTGGTCACCATGCAAGGCATTCATCCCCAGGCCATTGCCATGAGCAACAGTTGCGGACACACCCAGTACACCAGCGTGGCCCAGGCCAGGAAGCAACCAACCGCCACGGGACACCTGGTCGGTAGCGATGGCGAAAGGTTTGTTGATGATGACTGGCAACGTAACATGTGGTGGCAGGACAGTTCCCAGGGTGACATCAAGAACTGGGAAAAAAATACGGGCAACGGTTGGAATCAAAACAAGCTGATGCCCATCTCTCCAGACCCCATCACGGGCCAACAGTCCTACCATGACACGATTGTCACCATCAAGAAACTGTAGTGACATCCCCTGCCAGGAATCCACGCTGTCTATGAATACTCTCGACCAGGCCACCGACGAAGAGTTCTCTGCACTGGCTGGATTCTACCAGCTACTACAGCGACTCTGGCTCTCCGAGATCGATGCCCCCTTGCTGGCTGAACTAAGAGACGGCGCACTGGCTGACCTGGCCCGGGAACTCGAAATCCCCGTCAACGAGGGTCCCGCCGAAGTGGTCCTGGAGGACCTCGCGGTTGCTTACTGCCAGTTGCTGATTGGCCCGGCAAACCACGTCCCCCCCTACCAGTCCGTCTGGACCGAGGGGCAGTTCCAGTCCGCAGCCACCACCTCCATGCAGTCTTACCTGGAAGTCGTTGGCGAGCAACCGTCCGATTCTTCCATGGTTGACCACCTGGGAGTTCAGTTAAGTGTCATGAGACGGATCGTCGCGGAGTTGGCAACCTGTCCGTCAGACACACCGCGGCACCACGAGTTACATACCATGGCCAGGCAGTTCTACCACGACCATTTGTCCTGGCCCACGAAGTTCCTGGCGAGAGCTCAACAGGCTACCGACTCAGCCTTCTACCAGGGTGTGGCCAGGATCACAGCAGTTTTCCTTGACCAGGAACGCGAGTACTGGTCGACACCGGAACAGGACCCGGAAAATCCCGGCTAGGGCTGTCGCGATTGGAGCGCATCCAACACCAGCTTCTCGATCGCTTTCGCGTCCTGCAGCCTGTCCACGGAAAACCATCGCCGGGAACCACTACCCAGTGAAGCTACTTCCAGTAACACGGATTGCCCTGTGGGCAGCACGTTCCGTGGCATCACCAGGTAAAACAGGCCGCCGGAATCCACATCCGACTGCCAGGTAGGAAAGTAGTGCAGCTGGAATCGTTGGTCGGCCGATTTCCAGGTATTCACCGCCAGGGTCACATCCAGTTGCAGGGAATGCTGGCCTCCAATCGTCATTTGAAAACCGGCAGTAGCCGGCTGGCTAATCCAACCCAGGCCCCCGGCAAAAACAAGCACGACCGTCTCCTGCTCCACAAGTTGCACACCAGCTGTTTTCCAGGCCAGCGAGTCACCCTTTTCCTGTTGCCGAATGTAAGGTCGGTTCTCTTTCCTACCCGAGTAATTAAACCACGTATCTTCCTTGGGACCCTTCGTAACCAGTCGATCGAAACCATTCTGCGAATGACGAGCCAGTTCGCGAATCCGGGAGTACTGTTCACGCTGCCGGGGACTCAATGATTTCGCCCAGTCATTTACGCGTTCAGCAAACCATTCCTGACCGCCAGGGAATTCCAGGAACGTGGGTTTCTTCTGTCCCGCCGGGTTCGCAAACCGGTTCCCAACCATCTTCCTGACCGTCCCCACGATCAGATCTTCCAGCGCCGGGTCATAGTGAGTCGGTAACTCGTAGTAGATCTGTGAAAAACCGGCCTCGTAACCACCTTCCGCCAGGATGCGTCGTGAAGGTATGTAACTGGGTACATCATTGGACCAACCATTGATCCAGAGTCGGCTCCAGTCCATTTCGGTCTTGAGCCGTACGGCATAGTCCACCACGACCTCGCCTGCCAGGAAGACGATCGCCAACTCGTCACCAAACTTCCAACAGGTCACCGGGTAATCCACGTGCGTGGCCAGTTGTCCCTGCTTCTCAAGTTGCTTGAGCATCTGCCTGGCATGGTAACCATGGAAACCGGCATCCTGCGAAACCCGTTCGAAATGTTCTTTCCCCGGTGAGCGGGCCAGGGGCAGCTGGATCATCCGTTGCTCAGCTGCAATGGTTTCTGTTAGCTCGGTTAACGGACCCTTGAGCAATCGCTCGACTTCCCCGGCAATCGCCGCCCCATGTTGGCTGGCAATCTCCAGGTTGCCTCCTGGCTGAGGCCCCACGTCGGCACCACATCCAATCGTGGTCAAGGCCACCGCCGAGGGATACTTCTCTTCAATATGCGTGTTGGAAAAACCAGCCCAGTCACCCCCGATATGATTGCGAGACCCCACGGTGGTGCAATGGCACGCATAGTTGGTCCATACGGCAATCGGCCTCTCCTTTCTGTCATGCGCCACCATGATGGGAAGGCTGTGATCCACGGGACCGTCCGACTGGAAACCAAAGCCTGCCCACTGCTTGCCCGAGAGAACTCGACGATTGCCTCCAAAACGGACCATCCCCTGCCCCCAGGAGAGCCGCGCCTCACGTCGATCACGCAGCGCGGCAGAAGCAGCTTCAATGATCTTGCGAGTAAGCCACTGCGTGTAGCGATTTACCCGTTGCACCTGGTCCGCGCTGGCCCGTCCACCCCAGACGACCGGGGCATAGCCAGTCAGCGTGGGGGCATTATGAGTATGGGTACTACAGATCACGAGACGGTCGCGTGTCACACCGTGTCGCTCGGCCAGTTCAGTAGCCACGACCCGGGTCACTGCCGCCGGCACCCCGCAATTGTCGACGGCCACGACCACCACGGGATCATCCTCGCCAATAGCCAGGGCGCGCGCCCAGATCGGATGATCAACACCCTGGTGCTCACCGATACGTCCGCCGTAACCAGCCAGGAGGGTAGGATGTTCCGGTGTCACATTCACGCGTGCCACGCCCACCTGTGTCCAACGCTCGGCGGCACTGGAACGGTCAGCTAACCCTACGATCGATGTCACCAGAACCAGGATCACATGAAACCATCTCATTGCATTCCGACTCCTTGCGATGTTCACCGACTAAATTATGATTCTTCAACCTTTAATAGCCGGCGATAATTCTGACCCAGGATGAGACGTTTGTCGGCCTCGCTAATGTCAGCTCCCACGACCTTGCCCAGTTCCGTCCCCAGCGAACGCGACGGCAGGTGACTGCCAAACACGATGCGCTTGGCACCCACTTCTCGCACAGCCATCTCGATAAACCCGGCCGTGGCATCGAATCCGGAAGTTTCCACCAGGATATTTTCCTGCTCACGAACTGCACGAATCCCTTTCTGCCATTCCCCGCCCGCATGGGCACAGAGAAATTCCTGCTCCGGAAATTTTGCTGCCAGTTGTGCCAGTTCCGCCGGGGTCGACTGCTCGGGACCTGTCTTACCACCTGTCTTGAACCAGGTATGTTGCATGATCACACCGCCCAGGCTGGCGATTCGTTCGACCAGCGGAATCATGTTCCGATGACTACAGGCAACAGCTCCCGGGCCACTGCCCGTGAAATAAACTCCCCGCATGGGCCCATCACGCAACCAACGATTCAGTGCGTCCAGGGAAGTCTTCACATCATTCGCATTCAACTGGATCATTCCCAGCAATAACCTGGGCCACCGTTGAAGCGGCTTGAGGACCAGGTCCGGATTAGCCCTCAGCTTTTTCTCAAGCGCCGCGTCGGTCGTGGTACCAATTCCCACGTGGGGAAAATAACAAGCCTTCTCGAACCGGCTCTTGCGGATTGCCGGCAAGGCTCGTTCAACCTCGGCGATCAATCGGCTGCTACCATCCGATCCAGGATTCGAATGAGAGGGCGTAAAGTAGGAATCCCAGATACGGTAGCTGCTCAATTGCTCAGCATCCGGTAACCCAAGGTAGGTACCAACTGGTTTCATGGCTTACCCTTCCCCAGCAACTTGCGAGCATTGGAAGCCAGTAATTGCTTTAACGATTCCACTGGTAATTGCCCTGATTCATGCGTGCGAATCAGGGCCGCCTCGGGAACCAGGAAAGGAGCATGGCTGCCAAACAGGACCCGGCCTGCCGGAACTTTTGACACCAGTTGGGGGACACCATCCGTTGAATCCACGCGGGCTACATCAAAATAAATTCCCGGCACCATTGCCAGTTTTTCCAGCAATGGAGAACGCGGACGCCAGTTCAGTACTTGCACGCGGGCCCCGCGAACCCGTTTCACCTGGTCCACCAGGGGTCCCAGGTCAACATCGGCCACACGTACCAGCGGATTTTGCGTGCGTGTATCTTCCATCAGCGTGGCAACCTGGACAAACCGTCCAGCCGCGGAGGCAATTTGCAGCAGTCGTGCAAAGCGTGGATCCGTTAACGGGTACCCGTGGTAATTAGGATGCAATCGAACCGCTGGCATATCATGTTGCTGGAAGCATCGCTGCAGGTCATTTTCCCAGTCGGGCAACAGCGGGTTCACCGACCCGATCGGAACCAGTTCCGGAGACTGCCTGCATTCACGGACCAGTCGCTGGTTGACCGTCGCCATGTCCCGATGAAGAATCGCCTCGAAACTGCCGGCCCAGGCCTGGGTCACTCCCAATGAGCGCAGCTTCTTGACCAGCTTCGCAGTCACATCCAATGGCAAGCGACGAAAGGGCCAGTGAAAAAGGCTGACATTGGTATCCACGATATCCAGGGGGCGAGGCTTACCGTCGCTGGCTGCGTCAACCTGCGAGACAACCAGGGAAGCCGCACCACTGGCAGCCGCAATGTGGAGGACATCCCGTCGATTGATCCCAGGGTTGGATGCGGTCAACGAAGTATCTCCTTGACGACTCGCGGTGGCTCGAATCCGGTGAGCCGTTCCTCGAGGCCGTTGCGTTTGAAGAAAAGTTCCTGGTGGTGTAACCCCAGCAGGTGCAGAATCGTGGCATGAAAATCATGGACGCTGACCGGGTTTTCGACAACGCTGTGCCCAAACTCATCGGTCGTCCCATAGGTGGTCCCACCCTTGATCCCACCACCTGCCATCCAGGATGTAAATGCCTGCATGTTGTGATCTCTTCCGGAATAACCGTCCGACGATTTTTGCGTCGTAGGCGTTCTGCCAAACTCGCCACCCCAGACCACGAGCGTCGAATCGAGCAAGCCTCGTTGCTTGAGGTCCTGGAGCAATCCTGCCACGGGCTTATCTGTCCGTCCACAAGCTCCACGATGTCGACCAGGTAAATCCGCGTGGCTGTCCCAGGGCTGCTGTTCCATGAATACCTGTACGAAACGCACACCGCGCTCGACCAATCTTCGAGCCAGCAGGCAATTACGACCGTAGGAGTCGGTTTGCTTTTCGTTCACACCATACATGGCCAGCGTCCGTTTATCCTCGCCGTTTAATGCCAGTGCTTCGTCGGCTGCCAGTTGCATCCGTGCAGCCAGGCTGTACGACTCGATGCGAGCATCCAGTTCAGGGTAATCCTGTCGCTCCTGGCGATGAATCTCATCCAGCTGGTTCAATAAGCCCCGCGCCGATTGTGTCACTGCCGCAGACTGCTGGTACTGTGGTGCAAGATTCAGGATGGGAGATCCGGTAGGACGCAAGCGGGTTCCCTGGTAAAGCGGCGGGAGAAATCCTGCCGTCCAGTTGCGTGTCCCGTTCTTGGGCATTCCCAGTGGATCGTTCAACACCACGTAAGCAGGCAGGTTTTGATTCTCGCTTCCCAGTCCATAGACCGTCCAGGCACCCAACGTGGGATAGCCCATGAACAGACGACCGCTTTGGATCTTGTAGAGTGCGTTGTCATGGTTGGGATGATCGGTCCACATGGAATTGATCAAGCAGATGTCATCCGCCATCTTCGCCGTATGCGGTAGCACATCAGCCATCCACATACCCGATTTGCCATGCCGTGCAAACTTGTATTGGCCGCCCATCATCACACCGATATCCGTGGAATTGTCGTTGCCAATCAACTCCACGTTCCCAGGAAACGGTTTCCCATCCATCCGGTTCAGCACTGGCTTGGGATCAAACAGATCCATCTGGCTGGGACCACCGTTCATGAACAGCTGAATCACCGAGGTAGCCTTCGCCTCGTGATGTGCCGGCCTGGGCTTGAGATTGTAACGTCGGGTCGGCGGTGCTGCGACAGGTTCCTCAGCCAGCGCCGAGGTTCCGCCAAAGAAATCCTGGCACAACAAGTGAGCCAACGCTGCACCCATCACACCATCGCTGGTGCGAGCAAAAAAATCCCGGCGGTTCATCAAGTGAGATGGTGACTGCATACCTTGTTTGCTAACGCCTCGCCCTGGACAATGGTCTAGTCAATATAAATGAATGCTGCTGAATTAAGGATCGTATGGCAATAGGTTTCTAACGCTGCATGGCGGTCACCTTCCCAATCGGAAACCAGTTTCTGCAGTGTCTCGTTCCCCAGTTGTTGTTCCCGCGCACTTGGCGAACGGCTCAGTGCCAACTGATAGACCGTGTCGACATGGAAATTCCACGCCTGGTCCCCCTGCTTGACTCCCGTCTTCTTCGCCACATCTTCCTCAACTCGCCTGGCAAAACTGGCAGCCAGTTCTCGGACGCGACGATTGTTCATCAACATCAATGACTGCGGGGAGACGATCGACACCGTTCTTTCAATGCAGTTTGGGCCCATTTCCGGGTAATCAAAGGTAGCCAGCATCGTGGGAATCTCTGTCCTTCGGTATTGCAGGTAAATGCTGCGTCGCCAGTTACCCCTGGCCGTCGCAATGGCACTGACCAGGCCATCCTGATCGACTGAGACACCATCCGGAATTCCTCCCGGGCTATCCTCGAGTTTTCCTGCCACCGACAAAAGGGAATCTCGCAACGACTCCGCATCCATCCGTCGCATGGACATGCGCGAAAGCAATCGATTCTGTGGATCTCCCTGCAATCGCTCCCTGGTCACCCGGCTCGACTGCCGGTAGGTTCGACTATTCATGATCAGGCGATGCATCTCCTTGAAGCTCCAGCCATGCCTGACAAGTTCCAGCGACAACCAATCCAGCAACTCCGGATGCGATGGAGGCTCTCCAGCCACACCAAAGTTCTCCAGCGACTTGACCAACCCGGTCCCAAAATGGTGATACCAGATTCGATTCACTATAACGCGTGCGGTCAGAGGATGATCCGGGTGCGTCAGCCAGCGCGCCAATGCCAGGCGACGACCGGTCTTCCCCGTTCCCCCCGGAAATGGTGACTTGACCTGGAAAGGTGTTTTTCCATCCGTCAGCACCGAAGGAACACCGGGCCCGACCAGTTGTCCCGGCCTGGTATATTCACCCCGTCGCAGGATATAGGTTGGCGCTGGTTGCCCTCGATCCCAGAGCGCGCGGATTTCCAAGGGTGGCTCCATCCGTCGCTGCACGTTCAAAAGATCACTCTCCAACAAGGCCAGGTTCCTGCGAGCCGCATGAACCGACTCGGACTGTTCCGAGTCCGGACGTAACATGGCCCGCATCAGTTGCTCAGCCAGTAACTGCTGACGACTCGTCCGCTGGTTATCAGCCGTCCGAACCGCCACCAGGGCTGCCTTGCGATCCGCTGCTAACTGGCCAGGGTAATGGTGCTTGAGAACTTCCTCCTTGACCGTCGCATCCGCGTTTTTAATGCGTGATTGAAGTGATTTAACCTCGCTCTTTAGCCGGGGATTGATAGCCGCCACACGCTTACGATGTTCCGGCGTACCGACTGACAGGACTCGATTCTTGAAGGTCAGCCAGTCATGTTCATCGAGTGCACCCTGGAAAATTGCCTTGAAGCGATAGTAATCTCGCTGGGGAATCGGATCGTACTTGTGAGAATGGCAGCGTGCACATTCCATGGTAAGCCCCATCAGGCCCGTTCCCACGACCTGGATGGCATCCCCGATCACACCCAATCGTTCCGGAACAAAATTCATGGTACGTGACCCGGTCTGGTCAATCCCCATCCGCAGGAATCCCGTGGCCACCAGGTTATCCACCATTTCAGCCGTAACCGGATCTGCCTTCTTGTAATCAACCAGTTCGTCTCCGGCAATCTGCTCCAGGAGAAATCGATCATACGGTTTATCGTCATTGAAAGCCCGGATCACGTAATCCCGGTACTTCCAGGCCAGCGCACGCACCGGGTCTGCTGATACGCCTCCCTCGGAGTCCGCATAGCCAGCCAGGTCCAGCCAGTAGCGCCCCCAGCGTTCTCCGTAATGGGGCGAATCCAGCAAGCTGTCAATCATCTCGGCATACCAATTCGATCCCGGGTGATTGCGCCAACGCTGCCACTGGGCCACCGTGGGAGGAATTCCCAACAGGTCCAGGCAGGCGCGACGGATCAACGTGTCTCGACTCGCCTCAGGAGAAAAATCGAGGTCATGATCCAGGAGATGTCCACGAATCAATCCGTCAATTGATGCCCCCGGTCCGGGATCTTGCGGGGGCTGAAAAGCCCAATGCTGCCGTTCCTCGTCCGTCACTAAACGATCAGGTTCACGACTGGCCACGTCAGGCTGAACATCACCCACGGGCGCACCGGCCGCAATCCATTTGCGCAACTGTTCTACTTCAGCCTTTGGTGGACGCTGCACGAAGAACGTCAACAAGAGTTCCTGGGGTGGACAAGCCTCGCTCTGGATGCGTTGTATCATCAGGCTCTCATCCGGTTTCCCGGGCACGAGGGCCGGGCCACTCTTGCCCCCCTTGAGCATGGCAGCTCGCGTGCGCAGGTCCAGTCCCCCGTCCTGGCGTTGAGGACCATGGCAAGCCGTACAACGTAATAACACGATAGGCAACACGTCATGCTGGTTTAATGGCCGGGCCGATTCCCCGGGCGGACTTTTCGACTGGGCGCCCTCCTTCAGCCAGCGTCTCAACTGGGTCATTTCCTCTGTCGTTAACGGTGGCTGTCCTTCCGGTGGCATATCACCAGACTCCACCATTTCCCAGAGGAAACTCTCCTCCAGGGATTTGGCAACCAGGCTCTCGCCGGATTCTCCCCCACGGCGAATGCCAGCCATCGTGGAAAGATCAAGCTCTCCCTTGCGCACTGTGTCACTGTGACACTTGCCACATTTACGGGTCAGGATGGGGCGCACATCAACCTCGAAGAGCAACGGTTTATCAGCAGCCACGGCCGGTACGAGCAGCACCTGGCTAAACAGCAAACCAATGATAATGAGGCGAGGGCTAGATGGCATGGGAATTCAAGGCGGGCTTTCGTGGTAGATACGGGCCACACGCAACCAGGGATGCGCCTTGATCCACGGCCGACAGACGCAATATTCACATTGTATCCCGCGCCGATCAGACACACAAGGTTTTCAGTCACACCACCCTGCCAGGTGTTTTCTACAAACGCTCGCTTGAATGCCCTTCACAGGTTAGATTATAAGCACAACGATGAAGACCCCATGCTCATTGCTCCTGCTTCTTTCCGGGTTCCTATCCCTGGCTTTCTCGGCGCTGACCCATGCGCAGGATGCTGCGTCACGCCCCAACGTACTGTTCATTGCCATCGATGACCTGCGCCCTGCCCTGGGCTGCTACGGAGATCCGGTTGCAATCACTCCCAGTATGGATCGACTGGCAAGCCGAGGTGTCGTCTTTCAACGGGCTTACTGTCAGCAAGCTGTTTGCTGTCCTTCACGACTTTCACTTCTGACCGGACGACGCCCGGACACGATTCGCGTTTGGGACCTGCGCACCCATTTTCGCGATACGATGCCCAACCTGGTCACACTACCCCAGCACTTCAAGAACCATGGCTACCACACCCATGGGATCGGCAAGATATTCCACGGCAGCGGAAAACCTTCCCAGGATCCACCTTCCTGGTCTGGCATACCGATCTTCGACAAGGTGCGCGATCCACGGCTGCGTTACGCCACCGAGAAAAACCTGCAGGGCAAGGGGCTGAAACGTGCTGCCTCGGAATCCGCGGATGTGCCTGACAACTACTACGTCGACGGCCAGGTCTGTGATGCGGCACTGCTGGCACTGGAAAAGTTCCAGTCCCAAAAGCAGCCTTTCTTCCTGGCCGTCGGTTTCCGCAAACCTCACCTCCCTTTTTGTGCGCCCAAGAAGTACTGGGACCTTTACCAACGCGAGAAGATCCCGCTGCCGGCCAGTACCTCGCATCCCCGGCAGGCACCGGAGCTGGCAACACGCAGCTGGCAAGAACTGGAAGGTTACACGGACATCCCAGGTAACGGGCAGGTCAGCCCGGAACAGACACGTCGCCTGCGACACGGATACTATGCCTGCGTCAGTTACATCGATACGCTCGTCGGCCGCCTACTCGCCCAACTGGACAAACTATCGCTGACCAGGAACACGGTCGTGGTACTGTGGGGTGACCACGGGTTTCACCTGGGTGAACAGGGCCTCTGGACCAAGGCCAATAATTACGAATTATCTACCCGCGTACCACTGATCATCTCGTTTCCAGGGCAGGAAAAACGCGGCGTGAAAACCAATGCACTGGTCGAGTTCGTCGACGTGTATCCCACGTTAGCCGATCTTTGTAGCTTACCTTCCCCAGGGGGAGTGGAAGGAATCAGTCTCAGGCCCATCCTGGAAAGTCCACGGCGTGAATGGAAGCAAGCCGTCTTCAGCCAGTACCCACGGGCTCGCCAGGGACATCGCCACCAGGGGCATGGCGAGATCATGGGATATGCGGTCCGAACCCAACGGTATCGATACGTCGAGTGGCGAACATGGACCAGCAAGAAAGTCATCGCACGTGAACTCTATGATCATGACACGGACCCCGCCGAAATGAAAAACCTGGCGACCGAAACTAATCAGGCAGAAACCTTAACGAGGTTACAAAACATCCTCTCCAGGGGTTGGCAGCAGGCGTTACCAGCGGAAAGGAAACCGACGCCATGATCACCCGCCTCTCTCGACTATTCGTCCTGCTCCTGCTGCTGTCCATGGTGGTCTCCGCCAGGGCGGCTGCACCAAACGAGAAGAAACCCAACGTCCTGTTCCTGGCCGTGGACGACATGAAGGACTGGGTGAATTGCCTGGGAGGCTACGAGGGGACCGTCCACACGCCCAACATGGATCGCCTCGCTGCCGGTGGCATGTTGTTTCGCAATGCCTATTGCGTATCACCTGTCTGTGCCCCCTCGCGAGCTGCCATCCTGACGGGCCAACGACCTTCTACCACCGGCCTGTACGGGAACGGTCACTGGCTCCTGCCCAACTATCCTGACGTGGTGACGCTGCCGGCACATTTTCGTAAGAACGGGTATCACGTGGTGGGTGCCGGCAAGATCTTCCATCACACCGCAGGAAACCATCCACCCAACCAATGGGATGATTTCCTACCCCTGCGATTTCGTAATGATCCCTGGTTTCGCGGCGCGAAACTGAATTACCCCTGGTCACCCTCGGGACCGGCACCGGCAGGTTTTCCGTTCAGCCAGGTCCCAGGACTGCCTCACGAGAATGACTGGGGATCACTAAAGATCCCCGCTGCGGATTACGATGACGCCCTGACTGCGGCCTACGCGGTGAAGTTCCTTGCCCAGCCCCAGGCAAAACCATTTTTCCTGGCAGCAGGATTCTTTCGTCCACATCTTCCCTGGTATGTCCCGCGCAAGTATTTCGACCAATATCCACTGGACTCAATCGTCCTGCCCAAAACGCGTGACCATGATTTGGATGATGTTCCGCCAGCTGGCCAGAAGCTGGCCGCTGCTCGCCGTGCTGACTTCAAGAAGATCCGCCAGGCCGGTCGTTGGAAACAAGCCATCCAGGCTTACCTTGCCAGCATCAGTTACGCGGATGCTCAACTGGGACGCGTCCTGGCAGCCCTGGAAAATAGTCCACACGCGCGCAACACCGTGATCGTCCTCTGGTCCGATCACGGCTGGCATCTTGGCGAAAAACAACACTGGCACAAGAGTACACTCTGGGAAGAAGCAACTCACGTCCCCCTGATTATCTCCGCACCAGGGTTTCCGAGCGGGGATTGCACTCGGCCCGTCAGCCTGCTCGATCTTTACCCGACATTGAATAACCTCTGCCACTTGAAAACCGTTGCTGGCCTGGAAGGAAACAACCTGGTTCCCTTACTGCAAAACCCACGGACACCCTGGGACCCTCCTGCCCTGACCGAGTTTCAGCGGGGCAATGCGGCTGTTCGCTCCGAGCGATACCGGTACATCCGCTACCGGGATGGCAGCGAAGAACTTTACGATCACCAGGTAGATCCCCATGAATGGAAGAACATCGCCATGGATGGAAAGCACGCAAATATCATGCAGGACCTTCGCAAGTGGTTACCCACGCAATGGGCGCCCTCTGCACCGACCAAGTCAACGTTCGATTTCAACCCCACCACCTTCACCTGGACGCACAAGAAAACTGGTAAAACAATATCCGGCAGGTAATCCTGTTGATTTACTTGCGCCCGCCCCCCGTTCCCATGAGCACGAACATCGAGAGCACACCTATGAAACATTACCTTGTCCTACTGGCCTGCCTGCTCGCGACCGGCACCTCTTCCCTGGCAGACACGAACGTCCTGGCTGGCCATGACAAGACCAACGTGGTCCTGGTACTGATCGACGATTTGGGTTGGAACGATGTCGGCTGTTATGGCAGTACCTATTACCGCACTCCCAACATTGATCGACTGGCCCGTGAAGGCATGCGGTTCACCGATGGCTACGCAGCCTGCAACGTCTGCTCACCGACCCGTGCAGCCATCATGACCGGCAAGTACCCGGCCAGGCTGCTACTGACCCAGTGGCTGCCATCGGGGCGCTGGAGTCGTACCCGGCACAAGATGCGTGAGGGGCGTTACGTTTCCAACCTCCCCCTGGAAGAAGTGACCATCGCGGAAGCCATGCGCGAGGCGGGTTACAAGACGGCTTTCATGGGCAAATGGCATCTCGGGACCGAGACCTATTACTACCCCGAGCACCAGGGGTTTGACCTGAACGTGGGTGGCCGCGACTTCGGGGCACCGGGCAGTTACTTCTTTCCCTTTGCCGGTACCTGGAAAATTCCCACGACTGGCAAGGTTCAGCAAAAACCTGGCCCCGTGGGCGGCAAGAAAGGTGACTACCTTGTTGATCGCCTGGCAGAAGAAGCCGAACAGTTCATTCGCCGTAGCGCCGACAAACCCTTCTTCCTGATGCTATCCCACTATGCGGTCCATGCCCCACTGCAAGGAAAAGCCGACAAGGTCAAACGGTACCAGCAAGTTGCCAAGGATCAACAGCAGGGTCCACCGGCGTACGCAGCCATGGTCGAGAGCGTGGATGACAGTGTCGGTCGCGTGATGCGAACGCTACGAGAACTCAAAATCGATCAGCAAACGCTGGTCATCTTTACCAGTGATAACGGAGGCTTTGCCAAGGCTACCAGCAATTCCCCGCTACGGGCCAACAAGGGAAGCAATTACGAGGGCGGGCTGCGTGTGCCCCTGATCATCAAGTGGCCAGGCCAGGCCAGGCCAGGATCTGTTTCCGCTGAACCCGTCATCAGTACGGACTTCTACCCAACGATCCTGGCTGCCACCGGTCAACCAGCTCGCCCACACCAGCACGTCGATGGCAAGAACCTGGTACCGCTGCTTACCGGCAAGGGCCCGCTGCAACGGGACGCCATCTACTGGCACTACCCACACTACAATCGACACCCTCAAAGCTTTCCCTCGGCTGTCGTCCGCGCCGGCAACTGGAAATTGATCGAGGCTTTTGAAACGGGAAAGATTTCACTGTACAACCTGGGAAGTGACCTGGGAGAAACGACCAACCTGGCTGCCCAAGAGCCGGCCAGGGTCAAAAAGCTACAGACCCTGCTCAGTAACTGGCAACGAGAGGTCGGGGCCGATCTCATGAAATCCAACCCCGAGTACCAGGGAGCACCACGATGACCTTGCCACGAATCTCCGTCATAAGCATCCCGATCCTCGCGGCACTCACCAGTTGTGCTGCTGCCAGCAGCGAGGCCGCAGAACGCCCCAATATCCTGCTCATCGTTTCCGAGGATAACGGACCGGAGCTGGGTTGTTATGGGACTCCCTCGGTGAAAACTCCTGTCCTGGATCGGCTCGCTGGGAACGGCGTTCGCTTCCACAATGCTTACGTTCCCCAGGCAGGGTGCAGCCAGTCTCGGGCCGCCTTGCTGACGGGACTCTATCCTCACCAGAATGGCCAGATCGGACTCGCCACCTGGAAGTTTCGCATGTACCGCGAGGATACACCGAACCTCATCCGCAGCCTGAAACAGGCTGGCTATCGCACAGGAATCCTGGGCAAGCTGCACATCAATCCGGCAACTGCTTTCCCCTTCGACATGCACGAAATATCATCGGCGAATTTCAGTCGCAAGAAATTGAAAGACTACGCGAAAAAGGCGGGTGAGTTTTTCGCGGCAGGAAAACAACCTTTTTTCCTGAGTGTCAATTACCCAGATGCGCATCGTCCCTTACTCACGCAGGTAAAGGGACTCCCCGCCGAACCCCTGACCGCCAGCGACGTCAAGCCGCTGGCCTATTTCGGACTCGACACCCCCGAACTGCGAACCGACACGGCGAACTACTACAACTGCATGAGTCGCCTGGACTCTCTCATCGGTGATCTGCTGAAAACACTGGAACAATCCGGCAAGGCCGATAAGACATTGGTCATCTACCTCGGTGACCACGGTGCAGACCTGCTGCGTGGCAAGCGAACTTCCTACGAGGGTGGCACCCGAATCCCGCTGATCGTTCATTGGCCAGGAAAAACAAAGCCTGGTCATGTCTCCACGCAACTGGTCTCCACGCTCGACCTCATGCCAACCCTGCTGACGGTTGCCCATGCTGCGCCGGTAAAAAACCTGCCGGGACAGTCGCTGGTCCCGCTGCTGGAGGGAAAATCACCGTCCTGGCGAGAGTACCTCTTTACCGAGTACCACACGCACTCGGGCCATAATTTTTATCCACAACGAACCGTGCGTAATCATCGCTACAAGCTGGTACGCAATCTTCAACCTGGGAAAGAAAACCCCGGGTACGAATTTACAATGAAACGATTCTTCAGCGGACTGGCTACTTCTCTCGAGAAAGCACCAAAACCCGTACGCGAATCCTACCGGCGCATGAAAACACCCAATGCATTCGAGTTGTACGACTTGCAACAGGATCCCTATGAGTTCCAGGACCTCGTTTCCGATCCAGGCCATGCATCCATCCTGGCCAATCTCAAACAACAACTGCACGACTGGCGAAAGGAAACCCAGGACCCGCTACTGGACAAGAACAACCTGGCTCGACTTGCCGCCGAGATCGAGGCCTGCATGGTAGACGGACAGCCTCAAAAGGGAAAATTAGAACTGACCTACCCAGACTACTTCTTTGTGCATCCCACTCGATCCAACTGAAACCAGTACGCAGTGCGTGTTACAACCAGCGAACTTAACACAGCCAATCTGTCTACTCGCTCATCAACCGGATGTTTCAAACGATCGATTGATTTCCTACATGGACGCGTAGTGTTCAACGGATTTTCTCGAAAATCGAATAGTTTTTTCTGCGCTCGAAAAAACGATTACCAGCAGTCCAGCCGGCTTTTTGGCATGTGAGAACTGTTCTCAGCAACAGCTTGAGAACCGCTAGCATTCTGCTGGACAAGCTAAGACGAGCAATTCTCCAAACGAATCGTACCACGCCCCTTTTGAGAATTATTCTCACTGCAAAAAACCTGGTTATGTAACGGGATGAGACAGGTTATCAACCGATCATCACGTTACATAATCGGGTTTGACTTCGCTGGAAATCTACGAAGAATTCAACTTCGTCAGCTTCGAACCACGTTAACTACCAGCTTTTCGAATTCACGGAGTCATTGCGGACATGTGGCGATTGTTGAATCAACCTCTTCCAGCTACTCCCCATTTAAGCCCGGGAGGATTTGCCATCTTCCTGGCAATATTTTCACTGCTTCCTGGACTCAGTAACTTCGTACTTGCAATCGCTGCACTACTCTGGTTCCTGGGCGGAATGGTTCACTGGCTGATGGATTACCGGAACCTGTTGCTACACAGGGAATCCAAGAATTCTGCGTTTGGGATTTCGGAACCGACGATCACGTTTCACCCCTAGCTTCCTGATGGCTTTGATAGAAACCGCGGAGACGTTACTGCCGGGGTGTGGACACCGTTGACTTTCCACGTTGAATGACTTCATTCAATGCGACACAAGTCTCTTCTTCTGCTATATTTCCTCTATCCACTGATTCTCCCGCCACGACCACTAAACTTGTGGAAACCATGCTTCAGACAAGATCCCTGGTTATTTCTCCGGTTGTCCTGGCATGCATCATGCTAGGGAGCAATCCGGTTTTCGGCCAGGAAGATACCGGCAAAGCAACGCCCACGGTGGAACAGAAAACATTCCAGGCAAAGGTTCAGCCGCTCCTGAAGCAACTCTGCCTGCGCTGTCACAATGCTGATGAAATGAAATCCGGGATACGACTGGATCACCTGGACGGTTCACTGCAGAGCAAGGAACTGTTCCTCTGGCGAGATATTCTCAAGCAAATCGATGATGAGGCCATGCCACCCTCGGACGAACTGCAACCGACGGCGGAGCAGCGACAGGCACTCACGACATGGATTCGCGAATCGATGAATGCTGCTCGGGCACGTGACACCGAGCGAAATGGATCCACACGACGACTTACGGTTTCTCAATACCGAAACACCCTGCGAGACTTGCTGGGCCTGGAAGACAATCTCACCGACATCTTGCCACCCGACTCGGTATCCCGGGAAGGGTTCGCCAACAACAACGAAACGCTGCTTCTTTCTCCCTTGCTGATCGAAGCTTATTTCGACATTGCCGAGAAGGCACTCGACCTGGCCATCGTTGACGAAAAGGCTAAGCCCGTCATTCAGAATTTTCGTGTCAACCTCGGCAAGGCCATTAACCCGCAGCCATGTCCGGACAAGCTAATCCTCGGCGCTAACAGCCACCTGTTAGCCAACAACAATTTCATGGTAACCGAGCTATCGCCCTCACGACCGTTTTCTTACGAACCCTTTCGGATGCGGACCAAGTACCGTTTCATCGAAGGTTACCAGGGAAATGCCACGGTTCGCGGCTGGCGTGACTATGACAGTATCTACCATGCGGTTTTTGCCTGCATGCGTGGCACTCCTGGTTATCCCAAGGGAGCTGCTTACCAGGCCATTCCTGGTGGACTCCTGTTACGACCGGCTATTCCGAGTGCAGAATTATTCCAGGTAGAGAGCACGTATGGACCGAAATCCAACTTCAAGATCTCGTTGCGTGAATTACCTCACCAGGGCAGGTTTCGTGTCACGGTTGATGCAGCTCGCTACCAGGACGGTCTCCTGCTGGACCCCGGCACTAAACCCCAGGATCCAACTGCTGCAGAAGTGATCACCGTCAAGGAACTTGCCCAGCCACAAACCATCACGATCAAGAAGGACGGAATTTACCAGGCTGACGTTTACATGGACCCTCCGCCAACGGACCAGGTAGCACCGGACGCCTCAAGACTGAAGAACCAGTTAATCGGGTCCTGGTCACTGGATGGCAATGCCCAGAGCGACTCTCAACGCCAGGAGTTATCCGGCCGATTGGAGGGCAAGGCTCATTTCGTCGACTCGCCGTTCGGCCAAGCAATCTCGCTTAATGGCAACAGTGATTCCGTCATCATCGATCGCCACGAATCGATGAACGTGGGTACTGGTGAATTCACTGTGGCTGCCTGGATTCATCCTCGCAAGCTGCAACAGGGCGGTATTGTCTGTCTTGGCAAGTACAGTTGGACACACGGCTGGTATTTCGACATGCCAAACAACCAGGGAGTCCTGCGTGTTGAAACGGTCAGCCCGCAAAACAAACCCAACGGCACAGTCGCCTCGCGGCCAGGTGTCATTCGTGTCAACCAGTGGCAACACGTGGCGGCTGTCGTCCGTCGCAAGACTAATGAAACATGCCTCTATGTGAACGGCTACCTGGTGGCCAAGGGTACCGTACAACCCGGCAACCTGGATAATCCTGCGGTCAGGATGCACATTGGCCGTATCCAGGATTCAAAGCTGTTCCATGGAGAGATCGATGAAGTGCGGATGTATCGACGCGCCCTGGACGTTTCAGAAATCCAGGCACTGCTGGTAGCAGGGAAAAAGTTCGTCCAACCGCCACCCCAGGAGAAACCACAAAACCTGGTCCTGAAACTGGGTGACCGACACTTCTCGGCGACACTGCATCAACCTGCATTCGTGGTAACCAGGATGTCGGCTGGTTC
>MPLU02012143.1_pt1 | contig 30516 bp, 29 predicted proteins | sample 1617381 | NCBI WGS metagenome assembly MPLU02 (sample SAMN05944801, study PRJNA350692) | marine metagenome | biome: marine; feature: ODZ; material: water; isolation source: 90 m water sample filtered on 0.2 um supor filter | place: Pacific Ocean | collected 2012-04-08 | depth 90m m
AGGGGTATAACTACGAGGATGCAATCCTTGTAAGCGAGCGCCTGGTGTCAGACGATCTCTACACCTCGGTGCATATCGAGAAGTATGAGATAGAAGCTCGACAGACAAAGTTGGGTCCTGAGGAGATAACCAGGGAGATCCCCAATGTTGCCGAGGAAAGTCTTGGCAATCTTGATGAGATGGGCATCATTCGCATCGGTGCTTTTGTCGAGAGTGGAGACATCCTTGTGGGCAAGGTGACACCCAAGGGTGAATCAGATCAGCCTCCTGAAGAGAAGCTTTTACGCGCCATTTTTGGTGAAAAAGCACGCGATGTGCGTGATAACTCTTTGCGAGTTCCAAGCACTGAGCGTGGTCGTGTTGTGGACGTTCGTATCTATACCCGCGAACAGGGTGATGAGCTTCCCCCTGGTGCAAACATGGTTGCTCGAGTTTATGTAGCTCAGCGTCGCAAGATTCAGGTTGGCGACAAGATGGCTGGCCGCCATGGCAATAAAGGAATTATTAGCCGCATTCTTCCTCGCGAAGATATGCCTTTCCTCCCTGATGGCACTCCCGTTGACATCGTTTTAAATCCTTTGGGTGTACCAAGCCGCATGAATGTTGGTCAGGTGTTTGAGTGCTTAATGGGATGGGCAGCCGCCAACCTTGACTGTCGGGTAAAGGTGGTTCCTTTCGATGAAATGTATGGAGCTGAAAAGTCCCAGCAGACAGTTCAGGCTTATCTAAAGGAAGCCGCCAAGCAGCCTGGTAAGGATTGGGTATATAACCCTGAATCGCCAGGCAAGCTACCGCTTATTGATGGTCGCTCGGGTGAACCTTTCGACCAGCCTGTGACTGTGGGGTATGCCCAGATCCTTAAGCTCGTTCACTTGGTGGATGACAAGATTCATGCTCGCTCAACAGGCCCCTATTCCCTGGTGACACAGCAGCCCCTTGGTGGTAAGGCTCAACAAGGTGGTCAACGTTTGGGTGAGATGGAGGTATGGGCTCTTGAGGCCTATGGCGCCGCTTACACCTTGCAAGAGCTGCTTACTGTTAAATCTGACGATATGCAGGGCCGCAATGAAGCCCTAAACGCAATCGTTAAAGGCAAGCCTATTCCCAGGCCGGGAACGCCAGAGTCCTTCAAGGTGTTGATGCGTGAGCTTCAGTCTCTCGGACTCGACATCGCTGTTTATACAGATGAAGGGAAAGAAGTTGATCTGATGCAGGATGTGAACCCTCGCCGTAGTACTCCCAGTCGACCCACCTACGAATCCCTTGGTGTCGCGGATTACGACGAAGATTAAAGGCTTCATTATTTAACTGCTTTTCGTTCCCCAAACCGTTTGCGATTCGTTCATGACTAACAGCAACCTGCGTACTGAAAACCACTTCGATTACGTCAAGATCACACTTGCCTCACCAGATCGGGTTATGGAGTGGGGGCAGCGCACGCTCCCTAATGGGCAGGTAGTTGGTGAAGTCACTAAGCCAGAGACGATCAATTACCGCACCCTTAAGCCTGAGATGGACGGGCTTTTTTGTGAGAAGATCTTTGGCCCATCTAAGGATTGGGAGTGTCATTGCGGTAAGTACAAGCGAGTACGTCACCGTGGAATTGTTTGTGAGCGATGCGGCGTTGAAGTTACCGAAAGTCGGGTTCGGCGTCATCGAATGGGTTTCATCAAGTTAGCCGCGCCTGTATCTCATGTTTGGTATTTGAAGGGGATCCCTAGTTATGTAGCCATCATGCTTGATATACCTTTGCGAGATGTTGAACAGATTGTGTATTTCAACTGTTATGTAGTACTTGATCCTGGTGATCATAAGGAGCTGAAGTATAAGCAGTTACTTACTGAGGATGAGTGGCTAGAGATTGAAGATGAGATTTATGCGGAAGACTCTACGATTGAGAATGAACCGATAGTTGGTATTGGTGCGGAAGCACTTAAGCAGCTATTAGAAGATTTGAATTTGGCTGAGGTTGCTGAACAGTTGAGAGAGGATATTTCCTCTAGTAAGGGTCAGAAACGGGCCAAGTTGATTAAGCGTTTGAGAGTAATTGATAACTTTATTGCTACTAATGCAAGGCCTGAGTGGATGGTGCTGGATGCAATTCCAGTTATTCCTCCAGATTTGCGCCCCATGGTGCAACTAGATGGTGGACGTTTCGCTACATCCGATCTAAATGATCTCTACCGTCGGGTGATTAACCGCAACAACCGTCTTGCGCGGCTTCAGGAAATCTTGGCTCCTGAGATTATCGTTCGCAATGAGAAGCGGATGCTCCAAGAGGCAGTTGATGCTCTGATCGATAATGGTCGTCGTGGTCGAACTGTTGTTGGTGCTAATAATCGCCCGTTGAAGTCACTTAGTGACATCATTGAGGGCAAACAGGGTCGCTTCCGCCAGAACTTGTTAGGTAAGCGGGTCGACTATTCCGGTCGTTCCGTGATTGTGGTGGGACCCAAGCTGAAGATGCATCAGTGCGGGTTGCCTAAAGAGATGGCAATCGAGCTATTCCAGCCTTTTGTGATCCATCGCCTGATTCGTCAAAACATTGTCAACAACATCAAAGCCGCTAAGAAGTTGATCCAGCGAGCTGATGATGAGGTTATGCAGGTGCTGCAGGAGGTAATTGAGGGACACCCGATCCTGTTGAATCGAGCACCGACTCTGCACCGTCTGGGTATACAGGCTTTTGAACCGAAGCTGGTTGCTGGCCGTGCCATTCAGCTTCACCCGTTAGTTTGCCCTGCCTTTAACGCCGACTTTGATGGCGACCAAATGGCTGTTCATGTGCCTTTGGCGATTGAGGCTCAGACGGAAGCGCGAATGTTGATGTTGGCCAGCAATAACATCCTTTCACCTGCCACTGGCGATCCGATCATCACGCCTTCCCAGGACATGGTGCTTGGCTCCTATTACCTCACGGCGATTAAGCCTGGAGCTAGTTCTCCAGAATTTGGCGATCAATCCAGAACCTTTGCCGGTCTAGAGGATGCAATACATGCTTTTGAAGATAAAAGACTCCTACTGCATGACTGGGTTTGGGTTCGCTTTAACGGTGAGGTAGAGGATGAAGATGAAATTGACAAACCTCTCAAGGCTGAATCACTTAGTGATGGCACTCGCATTGAGCAGTGGACCTATCGCCGGGATCGCTTTGATGAAGATGGAGCTTTGATTAGTCGCTACATCCTTACCACCGTGGGCCGCGTGGTGATGAATCACACGATTATTGATGCGGTGGCCGCTGCATGAGTCACTCCATAACCAGCTTTTTCTCTTACCTGATGTACGTGTAGCCATGACTTCAACTTCTCCTAAATCCAGCAAATCCTCAACCAAGTCCACCAAGGCCAAGGGTGCAAAGTCCAAGTCCAAGTCCAAGTCGAAATCCAAGGCCAAGGCGGTTAGTGCTTCGCCAGTTCTCGCTAAGACTCCACCGGCTTTCCACAATCGGATTGTCGATAAGAAGGCCCTTAAGCAGCTGGTTGCATGGGCTTACAAAACTCATGGCACCGCCGTAACAGCGGCCATGGCTGACAATCTTAAGGATCTTGGCTTTCGCTACGCCACCCAGGCTGCTGTTTCGATTTCAGTTGAAGACCTTAAGGTTCCTGAGGCCAAGCAGGATTTGCTTTGTCAGGCGGAGGCTCAGATTACGGCTACTGAGGAGTGCTATCGCCTTGGTGAGATCACAGAGGTTGAGCGACATACCAAGGTGATTGACACTTGGACAGAGACCAATGAGCGATTGGTCGATGCGGTCAAGAAGAATTTCAACCAGAACGATCCGCTTAATTCGGTCTGGATGATGGCCAACTCTGGCGCGCGAGGAAATATGTCTCAGGTGCGTCAGCTGGTTGGTATGCGCGGACTGATGGCCAACCCGCAGGGGGAGATTATTGACTTGCCCATTCGCACCAACTTTCGCGAGGGGCTAACGGTTACTGAGTATGTGATCTCCTCCTACGGCGCTCGTAAGGGTCTTGTAGACACTGCGTTGCGTACAGCCGACTCCGGTTATCTAACGCGTCGACTTGTGGATGTCGCGCAGGATGTGATCGTTCGTGAGGACGACTGTGGCACCACCAGAGCCATCATGGTGAGGGTGGAGGATGGCGGTTTTGGTAGTCGTCTTGTTGGTCGCCTCACTTCAGAGCAGGTCGTTAATGCGGAGGGCGAAATTCTTGCTGAGCGTGATACTGAAATTGATCCAGCTCTTTCCAAGCGTTTTGAAAAGTCTGGCGTTACTGGGGTCATGGTTCGCTCACCGCTTACTTGTGAGGCCATTCGTTCTGTTTGTCGGAAGTGCTACGGCTGGGCACTGGCTCATAACGAGTTAGCTGATCTCGGCGAAGCGGTTGGCATCATCGCTGCTCAGTCCATTGGTGAACCCGGGACTCAGCTCACCATGCGAACTTTCCATACCGGCGGAGTATCCACCGCTGAGACTGGTGTAGTCCGTTCGACGGTGGCCGGCAAAGTTGAATTTGGCGCGAAGGCTCGCGTGCGTGGCTATCGCACCCCTCATGGCGTAGAGGCTCAGCAGGCAGAGGTGGACTTCACTCTCACGGTGAAGCCATCAGGTAAGGCTCGCGTACAGAAGATCGAGATCACAAATGGATCTTTGCTGTTCGTTGGTAATGATCAAGAGATCGAGGCGGATGTAACGGTTGCTCAGATAGCAACTGTCGCGGTTAAGAAGAGCGTTGAGAAGGCCACCAAAGACGTGATTTGTGACTTGGCTGGTCAGGTCAGGTATGAAAAGGCGATTCAACCAAGGGAAGTTACTGACAGGCAAGGCAATATCACTCTTAAGGCCCAACGTCTAGGTCGCCTTTGGGTGCTTGCTGGTGATGTGTACAACCTTCCACCTAATGCCCAACCTGTGATTCAGGGCAATGTCAAAGTCAATCCTGGTCAAGTGTTAGCGGAAGCTAGCCAGGCCAGTGAGTTCGGAGGTGAGGTGCGTCTGCGCGACTCGATCGGTGATTCCCGAGAGGTGCAGATCGTGACGACTTCGATGACGATGAAGGATTTCAAGTTGCTCGGAGAGTCCACACACTCTGGTGAGCTTTGGCATCTGGAGGCCAAAGATGGCACTCGCTATCGCCTCAACACTATTCCTGGAAGCAAGATTGGCAATGGTGAAGTAGTAGCCGAGTTGGCTGATGACCGCTTTCGAACTCAGACCGGCGGTCTAGTGAAATTCGCACCTGGTTTGGCGATTAAGAAGGCACGCTCCGCCAAAAATGGTTTTGAGGTGAATAAGGGCGGCACCTTGCTGTGGATTCCTCAAGAGACTCACGAGATCAATAAGGACATCTCTTTGTTGATGATCGAGGATGGCCAGTGGATTGAGGCTGGTACTGAGGTTGTCAAGGACATCTTCAGCCAGACTGCTGGCATCGTTACGGTTACTCAGAAGAACGACATCCTGCGCGAAATTATCGTGCGCAGTGGCAGTTTTCACCTATGCACTGAAGCTAAGGCCCTAGAGCGTTTCACAGGCGATGGTCAGATGGTTAACCCTGGCGAAACTATCGCTAAGGGTATAAACGCAGAGGTCATGGTTTTTGTTCAGACCGTGGATACACCTGAGGGGACTGGTCTGTTGTTAAGGCCTGTAGAGGAATACACCATTCCAAATGAGGCGCAGCTACCCGAGTTGACTCATGTGAAGCAGCCAAAGGGCCCTTGCTTGGGGATTAAGGCCACCCAGCGACTTGCTTTCAAAGATGGAGAACTGATTAAGTCTGTTGAGAGTGTTGAGCTGCTTAAAACACAGCTGATTCTGGAAACTTTTGATACCACTCCTCAGATGACCGTGGATGTGGAGTCTGTACGTGATAAGCGCGCTAAGACCATCGATCGATTGCGCTTGGTGATTCTTGAGAGCATCCTGGTACGTCGCGATACAATCTCTGACTCCAGTCATGGCTCTACTCACACCGAGTTGCAGGTGGAGGATGGTCAGGCTGTGAAGGCCAGTGATGTGGTTGCTACTACTCAAATTCTTTGTAAGCAAGTGGGCATTGCCCAGGTGCCTGATGTTCAGGAGGGTGATCCTGTGCGACGTTTGATCGTTGAGCGTGAGGAAGACACCGTAATTGTGACGACTAACGCTAGTCCCCTCGTGAAGGTAGGTGATCGGTTGGTCGATGGCGACTCGCTGGCGAAAGGAGAGCCATCCAGTTGCTGCGGAGAAGTAGAGGTTGTTGAAGGTAACGCTATTACCATGCGCCTTGGAAGGCCATACATGGTATCCCCAGACTCTGTTTTGCACGTGCGAGATGGCGACTTAGTGCAGCGGGGTGATGCTTTGGCGTTGTTGGTATTTGAACGTCAGAAGACAGGTGACATCGTGCAGGGTCTACCGCGGATTGAGGAGTTGTTAGAAGCTCGTCGCCCACGTGAATCTGCTGTGCTCTGTAAAAAGCCTGGCACTGTAGAGATCAAGCAAGGAGAAGATGATGAATCAATCACAGTCACTGTGATTGAGGCAGATGATGCTATTGGCGAATATCCGATTCTTCTTGGTCGCAACGTAATGGTCAGTGATGGACAGCAGGTTCATGCTGGAGAATTGCTCACCGATGGTCCGATTAACCCTCACGAGCTACTCGAATGCTTCTTCGAAGATCTACGTAGCCGCAAGCCATTGATGGAGGCGGCACAAGAGGCGATCGCTAACCTTCAGCATCGTCTAGTGACTGAGGTTCAGAATGTCTACAAGTCACAGGGTGTCTCGATTGACGACAAGCACATTGAGGTGATTGTGCGTCAGATGACTAGCAAGGTCCGTATTGAGGATGCAGGTGATACCACTTTGTTACCAGGGGAGTTGATCGAATTGCGTCAGGTGGAGGACACCAATCAGGCTATGGCGATTACAGGTGGTGCTCCCTCTGAATTCACGCCAGTTCTGTTGGGTATTACTAAGGCTTCTTTGAACACTGATAGTTTCATTTCAGCGGCTTCTTTCCAGGAGACCACACGAGTGCTCACCGAAGCCGCTATCGAGGGCAAGAGTGATTGGCTACGCGGTCTCAAGGAGAATGTGATCATTGGTCGCTTGATCCCTGCCGGTACAGGCTTCAGTGGCTTCCAGGAAGAGTTGAGAGCCGAGGCTGGTCCTCACCCAGACATCCTGGCTGAGGATCCTGCCGGCTATCGCCGAATGCAGAATCTGCGTCCGGATTACACCGTGGACATGCCAGCAGCTCCTGCTGCCAGCTCAACTGCTGTTTTGGATGATCCAAGTGATGCCGATTTGGAGGCCACACGTAGCCGTCATGGCATAGATGCAGCGGCTAGTAACTTCGCTGCTTTTGTTCGCCCTGATGCTGACACTGAACTGCAGGAGGAACAGCTGCCAGATCCCGCTGCTCTCGAGGGGCTTCAGGAGGAAGGGCTGCTTACTGAGGAGTAAGTGGCTTTTTTGAACGTTCTTTTTTCTGCTACGCCAACGCTTGTTTGAGGTCGACTACATGCTTGAGCCCACAATTATTCCGCAACGGCGAAAGCCTCGCTACGGATTCCATACTCATACAGAGAAGCTCAATGGCCGTGTTGCGATGCTGAGCTTTGTTGTCTTAATGGTGTTGGAGGCAATACTCAGGCATGGACTGTTGACCTGGTGAGCTCCACCTATCTGTCTGGTGGCTATCAGGTGTTACTGGGTCGTAGTGCTGCACAGTTGGAAGATTGGGCGGTAGCAGAAGGCCAGCCGGCTTTTCGGGGTCGTCAGTTGCATGATTGGCTTTATGCCAAAGGGGCCAGAAGTCTGGAGGTGATCACGGTGTTGCCAAAGGCATGGCGCATCTCTTTGCAACAGCGAGGAATCACGGTAGGGAGGTTGCGGGAGCTAAGCCGCGCTGTCGCTGAGGATTCCACTACAAAATTGCTGCTATCAACAGTTGATGGCGAAACAATTGAGACAGTTGGCATCCCAACGCAGCAGCGCCTCACTGTTTGTCTTTCTAGTCAGGTGGGTTGTTCAATGGCTTGTCGCTTTTGCGCAACCGGCAAAGGTGGGTTGCAACGCTCGCTGGCAACCCACGAGATCATTGATCAGGTTCTGAGTATTCGTGAGGCGATGGATCGCCGTCCCTCTCACGTTGTCTTCATGGGCATGGGTGAGCCTTTGCTCAATACCGAAGCGGTACTGGCGGCTATTCGTTGTTTGAATATTGATCTGGGTATTGGTCAGCGTCGTATCACCTTGAGCACCGTAGGGGTGCCCCACACCCTGCCCCAGTTAGCAGAGTTAGCCTTGAAACGTCTTGGTCGTGCTCAATTCACCCTGGCTGTGAGTCTTCATGCTCCTAACCAAGAGTTGCGAGAAAGTTTGATTCCAGCTGCTCGCTTTTATCCTTTAGACGCTTTACTTGAAGACTGTCGTCATTATTTGGCGGTGACAGGACGGCGGGTAAGTTTTGAATACATCTTGCTGGGAGGCCTAAATGACCAGCCTCAGCATGCTGAAGAATTAGCAGACCGGGTTGGGGGCTTTCAGAGCCATGTGAATCTGATTGCCTACAACCCTATCGACGATGAGCCCTTTAAACGACCCACTTTGGGGACGATTGAGGCTTTCCGGCGTGTATTGGAGCGGCGTGGGGTGGCCGTTAGTGTGCGTGCAAGTCGAGGGTTGGATCAGAATGCTGCCTGTGGCCAGCTACGCCGCCAGAGTCAGCCGCAATGATTAAAGGTGTTGACTTGTAGTGGCTTAAGTCGCATCGCGGCTTGGATCGAATGCTCCACGAGGAAGGTTCTCCTTCCAGGGAGCTATAACCGTTAGTAATAAGAGGGATGGTACGGCGGCTGCAATGGTCAGGGCGAAGAATGTGCTCCATCCAACCTGACCTGCTACTAGTCCCCCTGGTGTTGAAAGTACTGAGCGACTAAGTGCATAGACCCCTGAGAAGAGTGCGTACTGGGCAGCGGAGAATCGTGGATTACAGAGGCTCATTAATAAGGCTAAGAATGCACTTACGACCATTCCGCTGCAGAAGTTTTCCACGCTGACGGCTATTAGTAGACCTTTGAAACCACCCCCAAATCGGGCCAAACCCCAGTAAGCGAGGTTGCTAATGGCACCAATAATTCCATAAATCCAAAGAGCACGGTTAAGGCCGAGCCGGGAGAAGAACAGGCCACCTATTGCTGTACCCAGCATTGCTGCACCGATGCCCCAGCCCCCTTGAACTGTTCCGATCACTTCGGGGGCAAATCCGCTTTGAATCAGAAAGGGAACCGCCATCATGCTCAGCAGTCCGTCTGGCCAGCGGTAGAGCATGACAAGTATCAGGATCTGTAATGCTCTGCGCCCGCCGGTGCGGCCGAGAAATTCTCTAGCTGGACCAATTACCGCTTCCTTGAGGTTGGGAACAGGATGTTGGATCTTTGCCAACTTGGGAGCCAGCAGGGTTAAAGGGGCAATTGCCAGCATCAGTACAGCTGCTGTGAGAAAAGCGATTCGCCAGCCGAACTTTCCGGCGATGACGAAGCCACCGGCTCCGATGAACAGCATCGCTCCGCGGTAGCCGAGCGTGGCTGCTGCGGCACCGACTCCACGCTCGGTACTTGGTAAAAGGTCGGTTCGGTAAGCATCCAGTACTACATCCTGAGAGGCGCTGAGTACCGCTACCAAGATTGCGGCTAGACCTATCAGCAGCAGCTCAGAGGGAGCAGCGCCTGGATGAAGGAAGGTGAATCCAAGCAGTGCTACTCCTATCAGTAGCTGTAGTAGGGCCATCCAGCCCCGTCGTCGGTCTGGCCAAGGGATTGCCCAGCGGTCCATCAGCGGAGCCCAGAACAGTTTGAGGGTGTAAGGCAGTTCTGAAAGACCGAGCAGACCAACCATCCCCACTGGGATTCCACTGGAGGTCAGCCAGCCTTGAAGCAAGCTACTGATTGACATCAATGGCAGGCCGCTTGCGAAGCCTTCCAGGCCAACGGTGAGAGTGCGTCGCCAGGCTCCGGATGAGTTTTCCCTGATGCTTCCTCTCATCAGATCAGAGCGAATTCGAGAACAATGGCTGAAAGCATGCCAATTTGTTCTTCGCTCCCTCCACTCTTTTCCCCGTCCTAAATCTTGCCTGCGCAGAGCTGGCCTCAGGGTATTTGTGGTTTGGGTGGCTTTCGAACGCAGGCAAGCTGAACAGCAAGCAGACAGTTGCAGCTCAGCTTGGCGATGCTGAGCTGGTTTGTATGTAATTGGATTCAGTTATTTCACTCACTACCGTGGCTGCCGTTGTATTGGGCTGGACAGCAGAATGGCGTTATTGATCAACAATCCTTGAATTTTTTCCGTTCCACTGTGATGCCGGCCCTAATCCTGGCCTTGTTCGGGGTGGCTTTGCTTGCTGTTACGGCTCGCATCTGGCTGCCTGGGGACATGCTCGCACCTGCCCCAATCGGTTGAGATCAGTTGGCCTATTGCCTTTACGATCAAGTCCATGAATGATGCTTTTAGAAAGCCATGGAAAGAGGGTCTGGCCGATTTGGCGGTTGACCCTGATGTATTGGCAAAGGAATTGGCTGCTGAACAGCTTGGTGATCCGTTAGACGAGATCAATAAGCCATGGAAAGAGGGTCTGGCCAATTTGGCGGTTGACCCTGATGTATTGGCAAAGGAATTGGCTGCTGAACAGCTTGGTGATCCGTTAGACGAGATCAATCAAGATGATTCAGATATTGCACTTGTTTGTGATTCAGGCCTCAACTTGCTTAAGCAAGGCCACCAAGAGCGCCTGCAGGGGCTAAGGGTGTTTTGCGAACATAGGGATCCCAGGGCCGTAGCTTTGTTGTTGCCCTTGTTGCAGGAGTCTTGTCCAGTTGAACGGATGAGTGCTGTTTATGCCCTTGGTCGTAATCCTTCTCCGCCAGCTTTAGAGCCCCTCTTGCAGTTGCTACAAGCAGACAGTAACGCCTATGTGCGTAAGGCAACCGCTTGGAGTTTGGGGAATTACGCCGATGCTCGGGTACTTAAACCACTCATTCATGCTCTTCAGAATGATGTTGCTGCAGTGCGTCTTTGGGCCACCGGTTCAGTAGCGGAAGTCGGCAGCACGTCTGCTGGCAATGCCGATATCGCAGCAGGTCAATTGTTGATGAGTTTGCAGATCGACGGTGAGTCTGTTGTTCGTAGTAACTGCATCTGGGCCTTAGGACGTCTCTACGAAATGTTGGAAGAACCACGTCGGCAGGAGTTGGTGGAGGTTTTTATTAATGCTTTGCTGAACGATGGAGAGTCTTCTGTGCGTGATGAGGCTCGCATTGCCCTTGAGCAGTTGGAGAACCAAGAGGTTATGAAGCGGCTTCGAACCCTTATGGACTCAGGACTGTTGGCTTGATGTTGTTTTGGGGCGTCTCTATGGCTGATGATTTGCACAGCCTTGTGAAAAGTTGGAAGTCAGCTTTGGCTTAAGGCCACTAGCATTCGAGTCCTTCGCGATGAAGTGGATGCCTCAACGCACTCTGCGGTTCCGGATTTTTCAAGATGGCCGTGTAGAAGAGAGTGTTGAGGGAGTTGTTGGAGAGAGCTGTCAGCAACTCACTGAGCGAATTGAGGCTGCCCTTGGTGCTGTTGAGCAAAGCAGGCCTACTGCAGAAGCGTTCCTTCGTCCACAGGATCAGTCTCAAACTATTCCGGCGGAACTTTTTTGATGTCGCATTTCAGCACCGTTAAGACACAACTGCGTCAGCGAGAGCCTCTTGTACAGGCGCTGAAGGATCTTGGTTATGTCCCTGAAGAAGGTGAGCGTTTGGTGCGCGGCTATCGCGGACAAACAGTCACCACTGAATTAGCTGTGATCATGCCTGAAGGTGGAGATATAGGTTTCCGTTTAAATGGCGACACCGGAGCCTACGAATTGGTGACTGACCTGGATCTCTGGAGGCAATCTGTACCGATGGAGCGTTTTCTTGCCCAGCTAACTCAGCGTTATGCCTTGAATACCATTTTGGCGGCTACGGCTAAGGAAGGGTTTGAGGTGGCTGAGCAGTGCAGCGCAGAAGATGGCTCTATAGAACTGGTGGTAACACGCTGGGACTCTTGACATCTTCCGTTGACTATTGATTGATCCATCAGCAGCGTTTCGAGTACCGGCTCAGCTTGAAGAAGGGCCGAATGGTTTGGAGCCATTGCTTGGTGGGCAATTGTCGGAAAAGGCCGTCTGGGTTGATGAGTCGTTATGCATCGGTTGTCGCTATTGCGCTCATGTGGCAACAAATACCTTTGTAATTGAGCCAACTTTGGGCCGTTCGCGAGCTATCAGGCAGAACGGGGATAGTACTGAACGCATCCAGGAAGCTATTGCTACTTGCCCTGTGAATTGCATTCAATGGGTCCATTTTGAGCAGCTAGATGAACTACGTGCTCAGTTAGCCGCTCTGGAATTGCTTCCCCTCGGCTTGCAAAGCTCTTCTCGTCGTCGCCGAACCAAGCCTCCTCAGGGTTGATGGAGTCTTCTTTGTTGCAGAGCTCGTTACCTTGCCGTCGCTTTGGCCGCACTGGTTTGGCTATGCCTGTGTTGTCGTTGGGGGGGATGCGTTTTCAGCAGAGCTGGACGGATCTGCAGGCGGAGGCAATCACTCGTGAGTCGCAGCAACAGTTAGAGGAAACTGTGAAGCAAGCCGTGGGCTGCGGGCTTCATCATGTTGAAACGGCACGCCATTACGGCAGTTCTGAGCGGCAGTTGGGATGGGCTTTAGCGTCTGTTTCGGATCCGTTGCGGTTGCTGCAGAGCAAAGTCCCTCCTCGAGAAGATCCCAAAGTCTTTGAGGCGGAGTTGGCCTTGAGCTTTGAAAGATTGGAATGTGAACGGCTGGATCTCTTTGCTATTCATGGTCTCAATCTTCCAGAGCATCTTGAGCAGACGATGCGGCCAGGCGGTTGCCTTGAAGTGGTGCGTCGTTGGCAGGCTGATGGGCGTATAGGTCATGTGGGTTTTTCCAGCCATGGCCCTACAGAGCTAATCGTGCAGGCGATTGAGACAGATGTCTTTGATTATGTGAATCTGCACTGGTATTTCATCCGTCAGGACAACGACCCTGCACTAGATGCTGCGCTAAGTCATGACCTTGGTGTTTTTATTATTAGCCCAACGGATAAAGGCGGTCATCTGCATAGTCCTTCGGCTCAGCTTTTAGAGCTCTGTGCTCCTCTTCATCCGATTGTGTTTAACGATCTTTTCTGCTTGCAGGATCCACGGGTCCACACGATCAGTGTTGGTGCTGCTAAGCCGAGTGACCTTGATCGACATCTTGAGGCAGTTGGCCTTTTGCAGAGGGCGGTTGAGTTGCTTCCACCAATTCAGCAACGACTCGCTGATGCTCAATTGGTGGCTTTAGGGGATGATTGGCTGGCTACTTGGCAGCAGGGCTTGCCGCATTGGCACGAGACTCCAGGTCAGATCAATATTCAGACTTTGCTTTGGCTTCATAACTTGGTGGAGGCTTGGGGTATGGAGGGGTATGCCAAAGCTCGTTACGGGCTACTTGGTAATGGAAGTCACTGGTTCCCTGGAGCGAATGCCGAAGCATTGGATGGCGATGTCAGTGAGGCGTCCTTGCGGGAAGCTTTGGTGAATAGCCCTTGGTGTGATCAGATTCCAAGTTTGCTAAGGGGCCTGCACAAACGTCTCGGGGGATTACCTGGGCAGCGACTGACTAGTGCCTAAGCCCCGAGCGGGTTCTTGGTAGGTATGCCAACTCGACGTGGATATGTTGCTGGGCATGGGAGTGATGGCCGCAGGCGCAGTTGATGTCGAACCCCACGATTGCCAGGGAGCTCGCGACGTTCCACCTTGATTAGATCTGCTTTTAGCAACCTGAGGGCTTTGGCAAGATCTTGTTTGTCCTCGGAGTTCCACTGGCCTCGAAATAGCAGAGCTTCCCCGTCAGGCTTTAACAGTGGGACAAGGTATTCGGCGATCACCGGTGCTGTGCTCACTGCACGAGCCATGGCTAGATCAAACAAGCCGCGGCAGGAGGGATCCTGTCCGGTGAGTTCTGCCCGCTCGGTACGTACCTTGACACGGGAGGTTAGTCCCAGAGTTTCCGTTATCGCAGTAACAGCAGCTGTTTTGCGGCTTACTGAATCCACCAATGTGACATTTGCTCCAGGCAGCGCAATTGCTACCGCTAGACCAGGGAAGCCACCGCCAGTGCCTACGTCGATGCAATAGCGGAGTTGCTGAGGGTTCTCCAGTTCGCGTTTTATCGGCCAGAGGCTATCGAACACCTGAGTGATCCAGTAGTCATCCCCTTCGACTAGGCGGGTGAGGTTGACCCTGGTATTCCATTGACGTAAGAGCACTTGCAGGGTGATCATTTGCTCCAACTGTTCATTGGAGGGCTGCCAATCAAGGGCCTGCCAGAGCTCTGCATTTGAGTTCGTAAAGCAGCTCTGATTTGGCATGGGCAACCAGCGACTAATTCTCTTTAGGATGGAATTGTGGAGGAGAAGAGCTGATGATCTTCTATTGGTTGTGACCTCTTTAAAGAGCCATTACGACCGCTTGGGAGTTGCTCGCTTAGCAGATGTCGAAACCATTCATAGTGCCTTTCGCCAACGCAGCAAGGCTCTCCATCCAGATACTGCTGAGCTTCCTGCTGCAGAGGCTGCTCAGCAGTTTCAGCTGTTGTATGAGGCCTATGAGCTCCTTTCCGACCCGGAGCGACGTCGGGCGTATGACGCCAGTCTGGTAGCAGCTGCATTGTTGGAAGCAACGAGCTCCAATCAAGGACCTGAGCATTTCTCTTCTCAGTCATCTGGTGCCGCAAAGGGGATGGGCGCGCGCCGCCCCCTCTCCGGGGGGGAGTTGTTTTCCCTGATGCTACTGAGCCTTGCTTTGCTATTTAGTTTGCTGTTGGGATTAGGCATGTTTTTGCTACAGGGGCGGGAACTACAAGTTTGGCCAAGTTGGCTCACCGGTGAGCAGACTCTTGGTAGCACTTCAACATTGCCTGTTATCAATGTCGTTATTGCCTCCAGAGCAGACGCCTTTGGACCGTCACTCCCTTGCTTCTTTGGAGAGTTGGCTTCAGCAACTAGGCGCTGAGCGCAGTAGCAGCAACCCCTGTCGATGGATTTGGTTTCTACCTCAATGGTCAGCCGAGATACTCCTTGAGCAAGAGGAGTTGAGGGTCATTTGGCAACAGGATGGTCAGCGTAGCCAAAGCTGTCTTTCTTATTGCCTTCCACGCTGCGATGTGGAAGCCACCCTTTCGGCGGGACCTTGACGACGGCCGTTCTGACTTTGGTAAATGGCATGCATTTAGAGGGCTTCTAATCCTGCATGGATAGCTACATAGCATTGCTCCAACTGAGCGTCGTTGAGGCAGAGCGGCGGTAGTAGATAAACGACCTCACCTAGAGGCCGCAGGAACACGCCATTGTTGATGGCTTCTTGCTTGACGATGTGGCCTGCCGGGTTTAGGTAGCCATGCTCATCATCTACCGCGAGGTTGAATGCGGCGATGGTTCCTACAAGTCGTGGCCGCTGAACTTTTGGATGTTTCGCTAGGGCTTCGAGATGAGGCCGATGCCTGGCTTCAAAGCCTTCGTAGCTTTTGGGGTTGCTCTCCAGTAGGTCCAGGCTGGCGTTTGCGGCGGCGCAGCCCAGTGGATTGGCCGTGAAGCTGTGGCCGTGCCAGAGGGTGAGGCATGGATCATCTCCTACAAAATCAACAAAAATTTCTTCGCGGGCCATGGTTATGCCCATTGGTAGAAATCCGCCGGTGAGTCCTTTGGAGAGAGCGACTAGATCGGGCTTAAGTCCAGCGCGTTTAAAGGCGAATTGTGCTCCACAGCGTCCGAAGCCTGTGAGTACCTCATCAGCAATAAGCAAGGCTCCTGCTTCCCGCACTCGCTGCTCGACTTCCTGTAGGAACTCAGCTCGCACCATGGCCATACCTCCCGCTCCTTGGAGCAACGGCTCGAGGATTACTGCCGCTGTTGGGGTTTTAAGACTTCGTTCTAGTTCAGCTAGAGCGATCCGTTCACGTGATTCAACCTCTTCATCGCCCCACCAGGTGGCGGGCCAGGGAACTCGGGCCACTGGAAACATCATTCCCTCAAATGGGGCATTGAATAGGTTGCGCTCTCCCACTGCCATCGCCCCGAAAGTGTCGCCGTGGTAAGCACCGTTGAAGGCGATCAGTTGTTGCCTAGGTTCGCCGCGGTTATGCCACCACTGACATGCGATCTTGAGTGCTACCTCTACTGCGGTGGAGCCGTTATCAGAGAAGAAGAGGCGTTCAAGTCCTGTAAGGGAACTGAGGCGCGCTGCTAGTTGCTCAGCTTGGGGGTGAACAAAATCTGCAAAGATCACCTGCTCTAGCTGCTGAGCCTGGTTTGCGATAGCCGCGGCGATACTTGGATGGGCGTGGCCGTGAAGAGTGACCCACCAGCTGCTGATTGCATCAATGAGAGGAGGTGCACCATCCAAGATCAATAGAGCTCCATCGGCCGCTATTACACGTTGCGGTGGGGTTGCCGATGCGATCTGGGTGAACGGAGGCCAGAGATGAGGATGCCAACTATTTGAGTCATGTGCAGACAGTGGCTCTAAGCAATCCATGGCCCGGTTGGCGGTTTTGTCATGTTGGATCTTGTTGTTGCGGCATGAACCGATCTTCAAGACTGTTAGCAAGCCTTTGGCTAGAGGTGTTGTATACACCTTTCGGTAAATTTCGCGCTCTGATTATTTTTATATGCCTGTCAGGAAGTTTCTATAGCTGAATGAGGTTGTCAGTTGTGTGGTTTTTAAAATAAGCAATGGCGTTATCTGTATTGCTCCAATTTCTTGCAGTGAGCAGAGAAGATTGATTTAGCGACAATCCTCACTTTGTTGTTCTCCCTGGGTGGCGAGTGGGCCGCAATTGAACCAGCGCACCATATTGACTTCAATATCGGTGAATAGCACCAGGATCCCTCCGCAGAGCAAAACAACTGCGACGGCGGCCCATGATTGATTTTTGTTCATTGGTGTTCACTCCAGTTTTTCAGTAGTCGTTTGAGGTTAAGGTTCAGATCCTGCAGATGCCACTGCTCTGCAAGTGCTGTTGCTGTGAGATTGGTTAGGTGAGGCAACTGGGCGATTACAGGTACTCCACTGAATTGTTCCAGGGTTTCAGGGTTGTCAGGATGAATTTCACCATTGAGGATCAGTCCCAATACGGACAGTTTGCGTAAGCGCAGGGCTTCAAGGCTTAGCAGGGTGTGATTGATGGTACCCAGTCCACTGCGTGCTACGAGGATTACAGGTAGTTGCCAACGCTGTAGTTGCTGGAGTTGCAGCCATTGGCGGTTTAGTGGAACCATTAGCCCGCCTGCAGTTTCCACTACCAGTGGACTTGATACGGCAGGTAGGTCGAGTTGGTCGGAGTCAATGCAGCAGTTTTCCTGTTCTGCGGCCCAGTGGGGTGATACAGCGGCCTGGAATCTATAGACCTCTGGTATCCATCGTTCGCTGGGCAGATTTAGGAGTCGACAAAGCCACTCACGATCACTACCTCCCTCTAGGCCGCTTTGTACTGGTTTCCAGTAGGTGGCGCCTAGGCCTTGCACTAGTAATGCACTGACTACTGTTTTACCCACGTTGGTGTCGGTGCCGCAGACGATTAGGCGGGGTATTTCAGGCGTCATCGCTGGATTAGTAGTAGTTGGATCAGCCAGGTGAGCTCTGCAACACCACTCTCTTGGTGACTAGGCCAGGCTTGTTTAAGACGACGCCATTTGCTAATCCCCATGGCGGGGTAAGGGCTGGAGTGGGCGCCCATTTGGCGCATGGGTCTTAACAGCGAAAACACTTCAGCACTTTTTTGGGTGAAGCGGTGCAGTTGTTGATAGCGGATGCAATCAGGGGGGAGGACTTCCAGTAATGAAGAGTGAGAGGGTAATGGCATGGCACTGCATGTCACGCCTGCGGCAGCGGCAGCATGGTGCCACTGGGGGAAACTTCCATGTACTGGTAAAGCCAATGCCATCCAGCCACCAGGCGCTAGAGCCGCTAACCATTCCTTCAGTCGGGCTTGAGGATTGCTTAGCCAGTGCAGGGCAAAACTTGAAACCAGCAAGCTAGGTGGCTGAGGCAAAGGTGGAAGCCCCAGATTGAGATCCCATAGCTGTGAGGGTCTGTGTCGATGATGGAGCGTCAGCATTTCGGAGCAGCCATCCACCCTGAGCACTTTCCGCTGAGGCATGCAGGTCTCTAGAGCATTAGCTATATGGCCCGTACCAGAACCGAGGTCCACCCAGAGACCTTCTGGGATCTGATGCTTGGCACAGTGTTTAGCGAGCCGCCAGGCCACGGCACGCTGTAATCGTGCTTGGCCGTTGTAAGTGCTTGCAGCCTGGTCAAAGTTTTTCAGCACCAGGCTGGACCAGCCACTGCTCATTGGGCTGACTCCAACCAATCATGTACGCGCTCGATTAGTCCTGGTACCAGCAAGGCATGTCCGGCATCGGGCAGTTTCCAATGGCAAGGGGGACTTTTCAGGTGTTTCAGCAAGGCGTCGATTAAGGAGGTTCGGGCAGCTGGAACCACGATCGAGTCTTGCTCAGCTTCGACTACCAGCACCCTTGCCTTGGCAGGAAGTCCTGCTGGTAAACCATCAGTTTTGATTAGTAGCTCAAGATCAGTCTGTAGTTGCTTGCGACCGTTTAAGGAGAGGCCTTGCTGGATGGGGCCGGCGGGTATGGCGCTGATAGGACTGGGCTGGGCGGCTCTAGCGAGGAAAGCTTGGAGCATGGCGCTTTCATCTGTTGAGCCGAGACGCTCTTGCATGCCCCGTAGGCCAGTGCGTAGGGCACGGTTCGCTGGTCCTTTGGGTAAGAAACGCCCGAAGCTTGCTAGCAACACCAGATCGGTGGCTTGCCTGAGCACCTCGCTGGCCAGCAGGTGTGGACCTAAAGAATGGCTGATTACCACTTGCCGCTGCTTTGTTTGAGGTTCAGGTTCGTTGTGCCATGCGGCTTTTAGGGGCGGTAGTGCTCCGTAGCCCTGTTCGTTGCTCTGCCATAACCAGTCATGTGCTTGAAAGTGACGCTTCCAGAGCTGCCAGGTGTTGCTATCGCCACACCAGCCGTGCATGGCGATCACTTGCTTCATTGAGCATCCAGGGCGGCTAACAGCCTTCCCAATGTCTCATTGGGTAGATCTCTGCGCAGTACAAGCCGAAGACGTGCTGTCCCTTCTGGAACAGTAGGTGGACGGATTGCAATGCTGAGCAATCCTGCTTCTTCTAATTGACTTTGGCGATCAAGAGCTTGTTGGTCGGCACCGATTATCAAAGAGAGGATTGGCCCATGTCCTGGAGGCCGTGTCCATCCCTTGGCTGCTAGTTGAGAGCGCCATTGCTCGGCATGCTGCTGCAGTTGCTCACCCCAGTACGGATGAGCCTCAATCAGTGTTAGGGCGCTTAGTGCTGCTGCTGCTAGGGGTGGTGCAAGTGCTGTTGTGTAACGAAAGGCGCCACTGTTCTGCAGAAGGTGTTCGCCCATAGCGGAATCGCCAGCTAGGAAGGCACCGCCGCTGCCGAATGCTTTGCCGAAGGTGCCGCTGATTATCGTCACTGGTGCAGAGAGCCCATGGCATAGGCCTCTCCCTTGAGGTCCGATTACGCCCAGGGCATGGGCTTCATCCACTAGCAGCCTGGCACCATGCATCTCGCAGAGCTCAGCCATTGCCTTTAGTGGTGGGCTGGTGCCCTCCATGCTGAACAGGCTTTCGGTAAGTACAAGCGGTGGCTGATTTGGTTGTTGGTGTCTGCAGCGCTCTAGCTGATGATTTAGATCAGCTAGGTCATTGTGTGCATAACGCTGCAGCCTGGCGCCACTGGCCTTGACGCCTACCAATAGAGAATGGTGAACCAGACGGTCAGCTAGTACCGGGGTATTGCGGTTGGCCAATGCAATCACGGCGGCCAGGTTTGCCTGGAATCCACTCGGGAAAAGCAAGACACGCTCGCGGCCTAGCCATTTAGCAAGGGCGTCTTCTAGCGCTACATGTACAGGTCGACTGCCGGTTACCAGTCGGGATCCACCTGCTCCAACACCTTCTGAGTGCAAGGCTGCCTGGGCAGCTTTGATCAGCTCAGGATGCCGACACAGGCCAAGGTAATCGTTGCTGGCTAGGTCTAGCAGGGGTTCTGATTTGCCATGCGGTGTAACTGCTTTTAATTCAGTCGGCCCTGGGCCTGGATACCAGGTGCGCAGTTGGCGACGGCGGGCAGGGGGAGGACTCTGCATGTGTTCCAGTTTGAAGCCAGGTGCAGTTCAGGACGATTTCTTTGACATGATCTTGCTGTGCTGGCATCGCGTTGGCGCCAGCGCAGTAAAGGTTGAATTTAAGGGCTCTTTAGAATTGAGAAGATGAATTCAGTGGCGCGCGTCACGACTGCCTCCGACGTCGCCAAGTTTGATTTGGATCCATCAGCGATCTTTCCTTTCCCGCTGGATGAATTCCAGCTTGAGGCTATTGAAGCCCTTAACCAAGGGCATTCTGTTGTTGTTAGTGCTCCAACTGGGTCCGGTAAAACATTGGTGGGCGAATACGCCATCCACAGGGCTATTTCTCATGAGCGGAAGGTCTTTTACACCACGCCTTTAAAGGCTCTTTCAAATCAGAAGCTGCGAGATTTTCGCGAGCAGTTTGGCTCGCAGAACGTGGGGCTAATGACCGGTGATTTAAGTGTTAACCGGGAGGCCTCGATCGTGGTGATGACTACCGAGATCTTCCGCAACATGCTTTATGCGGAAGCCGACCAAGATGATGATCCGCTGGCTGATGTGGAAGCGGTGGTGCTCGATGAGTGCCATTACATGAATGATTCACAGCGCGGCACGGTGTGGGAGGAGTCAATCATTCACTGTCCATCATCTGTGCAGTTGGTGGCACTTTCTGCGACGGTGGCTAATGCTGGGCAGCTAACCGACTGGATCGAGCAGGTGCATGGCCCTACGCGGCTTGTACTTAGTGACTTTCGGCCAGTACCACTGCATTTCAGCTTTTGCAGTGCCAAGGGATTGCATCCTCTACTCAACGATGCGGGCACAGGGTTGCATCCCAACAGCAAGGTGTGGCGTGCTCCCAAGGGTTACAAGCGCAAGGGTCGCTCTCCTAAGCCTCCTCAGCCAGAACCACCGCCGATCAGCTTTGTGATTGCGCAGATGGCAGAACGCGAGATGTTGCCGGCGATTTATTTCATCTTTAGTCGCCGTGGCTGTGACAAGGCTGTAAGGGATCTTGGTTCCCAGTGTTTGGTCTCGCCATCGCAGCAAGATCAGATTCAACAGCGTCTTCGGGTCTATAGCGAGGCCAATCCGGAGGCAGTACGTGATGGCATACATGCTGATGCCCTGCTGCGGGGGATCGCCGCGCATCACGCCGGTGTACTGCCTGCTTGGAAGGAATTGATCGAGGAGTTATTTCAGCAAGGGCTTGTGAAGGTGGTATTTGCTACTGAAACCTTGGCGGCAGGGATAAATATGCCGGCTCGTAGCACTGTGATTTCGACGTTATCCAAGCGCACTGAGCGTGGCCACCGACCACTAATGGGGAGTGAATTTCTGCAGATGGCCGGACGTGCTGGTCGGCGTGGTTTGGATTCTGAGGGCTATGTGGTCACGGTGCAGAGTCGCTTCGAGGGTGTACGTGAGGCAGGTCAGCTGGCTACTAGCCCAGCTGATCCCCTTGTCAGTCAGTTCACTCCTAGCTATGGCATGGTGTTGAACTTGTTGCAACGCCATGACCTCAAGAAGGCAAGGGAACTTGTAGAACGCAGCTTTGGACGCTATTTAGCCAGCCTGGATTTGGTGGATGATGAGGAGTCGCTTGAGCAATTGCGGCTTCAGTTAGGGCAGTTGCAGGGGGTGGCTGGTGATGTCCCATGGGAAGACTTTGAGGACTACGAGAAGCGACGTAGTCGTCTTAGAGAAGAGAGACGTTTGCTGCGGATATTGCAACAACAGGCGGAAGAGACTCTGGCTAATGAGCTCACCCTTGCATTGCAGTTTGCCAGTGTGGGCACGTTAGTAAGCCTAAAGGCTCCCCAGTTGCGCGGACGAGTTACCCCGGCGGTGATCGTCGACAAGCTTGAGGGCCCAGGCCAGTTTCCGCTTTTGCTTTGCCTAACAGATGAGAACGTTTGGCTGCTGCTTCCTTGTCAGGCGGTGGTAAGCCTGCATGCGGAATTGAGTTGCTTACAAGTGAGTGGTTTGGTTGAGCCGAGTCTGCAACGTGCTGGTGAACTTCGCCATGGTGATCAGCAGAGTGGAGGTTTTGCTCTGGCTATAGCCCATATCGCTAAGCGCCACGACATGACTACTCCTCAGTACGACCTGGCGGGTGAGGTGCTAACCCAGGCGCAGCTGGTTCGTGGTCTTGAGGAAGAGTTAGAGCAGCAACCTGCTCACCGTTGGGGGGATCGCAAACAACTCAAGAAACACCGTCGACGCATGGAAGAACTTGAGCTTGAGATCCGTGAACGACAGCAGTTGCTTCACCAGCGTGCCAACCGTCACTGGGAGACATTTTTGAGCCTGATCAAGATACTTCAGCATTTTGGTTGTCTTGATGATCTAGATCCCACGGAGATCGGTCGCACTGTGGCGGCTCTGCGGGGCGATAACGAACTCTGGCTAGGCCTGGCGTTAATGAGTGGCCATTTGGATGAACTGTGCCCGCCAGATCTAGCGGCAGTATTCGAGGCGATTAGCACGGAGGTGAATCGTCCTGATCTTTGGAGTGGTTTTCCTCCTACTGCTACTGCGGAGGAGGCTTTGCATGATTTGGCTGGTATCCGCCGAGAATTAATCCGAGCGCAGGAGCGCAGGCAAGTCGTTGTCCCTGCATGGTGGGAACCAGAGTTAATGGGCTTGGTAGATGCCTGGGCGCGAGGAATAGCTTGGAGTGATCTGATTGCAAATACGTCATTGGATGAGGGAGATGTCGTGCGGATACTCCGTCGCACAGTGGATCTGCTTGCACAGGTGCCTTACTGCGAGGCGATTAGTGAGCAATTGCGTAGTAAGGCACGCTTGGCGCTGAAAGCGATCAATCGTTTCCCCGTCTGTGAGGCAGAGGATCTATTGAAAGCAGCTGCAATTGAAGATGGAGGACTGAATCCCGCTACAGAACGGGCGGCTTGATCAAGGGGCTGGCTGGCTCAGTCAGTCGCCTGGGATAGTCAAGCCCTGCCCTCATGAGTTATACGAACAATCCCCTTTGTGATGTTGCATTGCTTCTGTAGTTAGTGGGACATGACGAGCTCATCTAAGTCAGGGATTATCTAGTGACGTCGTGGTGGAAACCAGGTCAAGGCAAGATAGACGCCGCCGAGATAAGCGACGGAATTGCCTAACCCTTGCAAAATCTGCCTAGTTTCATCATCGCAAAATTGTTAATGATTGCAAAAAGTAGATAAACCAACGCTACGACAACTGCCGCTGAGGCAACAACGGTACCTAACCCGAAAGTGATCGAAGATGCGGCCGATAAGGAGCTACCAGAGAGAGTAGGCGAGAAAATATATTCCCAGGCTAAGACTAAATTCTCCTTGGCTAGTACTGGTATCTTGAATTAACTTGGGTTGAAGTACGCCAGGTGCTACTTGTGCGAAGAACTCTTAGAAATAGAAAAGGTAGGTAATAAGAAAAGGCCCCAGGTTCGCCAGTGTCGACGTGCTCGATGGTGATGGCTAATGATTTGTTTCTGGGTGTCTTCCTGGAATATTGATCCGCTTCGCTTTTGTTTTATACGCGGCTTATGGTCGAGGACTAGTCATTGATGCCGGGTCGACAATGCGATCGAACTCCGCTGCACTTACATAGCCGAGTTCTAGGGCGGCTTCACGCAGGCTTACCTCCTGATTATGCGCTAGGTGGGCAATCTCACTGGCCTTGTCGTAACCGATTTCTGGGGTTAATACCGTCACCAGCATTAGCGACTGTTCAAGATCCCGCTTGATCTTGTTCTTGTTTGGTTCGATGCCTTGCACCATGGCAACCCTGTAGTTGTAGCAGGCGTCGTGAAGCAATGAAATGCTATGCAGCAGGTTGAAACCAATTAGGGGTTTGTAGACGTTCATCTGCAGATTGCCGCCACTACCTGCTATGGCTACGGCTGAATCCAGCCCGAGAACCTGTGTGCAGACCATGGCCATGGCCTCGCATTGAGAGGGGTTTACTTTGCCTGGCATGATCGAGCTGCCGGGTTCATTCTCAGGTAGATGCAGTTCGGCAAGGCCGGCTCTTGGACCACAGGCCAGTAAACGCAGATCATTGGAGATCTTTAAAAGGGTGACCGCCAACATGCGCAGTTGGGCCATTGCATTTACCAATCCGTCATGGCTCGCCATCACGGCGAACTTGTTCACAGCGGAGCTAAGGGGCAGGCCTGTGAGCAGGGCAAGCTCTGCAGCTGTTTCTTCAGCGAAGCGAGCTGAGGCATTGAGGCCAGTCCCTACGGCCGTGCCTCCAAGCGGCAGGGGATAGAGCTCTACAAGGCTTGCCTGAATACGGCCACGGGCTGTGACGATTTGATCTCGCCAGGCTGAGGCCTCCTGTCCAAGGGTGATAGGTACGGCGTCTTGTAGATGAGTTCGGCCGATTTTGATGATTTCGCTCCAGGCATTACTTTTATTGTTAAAGGCTTCGATTAATCGCTCCAGTTCAGGCAGCAATTGTTTAGTGATCCCCTCTGCTGCGGCGATGTGAATAGCGCTAGGGAATGCATCATTGGTGGACTGGGATCGATTGACATGATCGTTTGGATGCACCGGCCTATGGCTGCCTAGGGGCTCGCCGCTCGCCTGAGATGACAGGTTGCTAATCACCTCGTTGACGTTCATGTTCGTGTGGGTGCCGCTACCGGTTTGCCAGACTCTCAATGGAAACTGGTCGTCATGGAGACCGGCAGCAATAGCTGATGCTGCGTTGATGATTAGATCGCGCTGGGTTTCATCGAGTACACCTAGGCGAAAGTTCACGCTGGCGGCAGCCTGTTTGATTAATGCCAAAGCATGGATGAGTTCAGCTGGCATACGGTCATCGCTGATAGCGAAGTTCAGTAGTGATCGCTGGGTTTGGGCGCCCCAGAGAACATCGGCAGGTACCTCAACAGTTCCCATGCTGTCGTGTTCGATACGCACCAGGTCAGTCATCACGTCCTTGGCAAGTGGTAGAGGAAAATCACATTGGCGCTTTTATTTTCATGCGAACTGGGAGTTCATAGACCTAGTCGTTGCCAGATCACGTGCAGGTTGGCTTGATGCAGTTCGGTGCTGAAGCATTCAGCTAGTGCTGAGGCATTAAGACGGCTATTGACTTCTGGATCGGCTTCAAGATTGGCGCGGAAGTCACCGCCTTCGCTATTCCAGGCAGAATGAGCATTGCGCTGTACAACTTTGTAGGCGTCTTCTCTACTCATGCCGTTTTCTACAAGTGTTAGAAGCACGCGCTGGCTGAAGACCACTCCGCCATAGATATTCATGTTGCGAAGCATGTTTTCTGGGTAGATGCCAAGGCCTCTGACTACCTCGGTCATCTCTCTCAACATGAAGTGGAGTGTGACAGAACAATCAGGCAGCATCATTCGCTCAGTGGAGCTGTGACTGATATCACGCTCGTGCCAAAGAGCTACGTTCTCAAGTGCTGCGACTACATAGCTACGCAGTACCCGTGCCAGACCACTGATTCGTTCAGCTCGAATCGGGTTTCGCTTGTGGGGCATTGCCGAACTTCCCTTTTGGCCCTTTGCAAAGCTTTCTTCCACTTCGAGTACATCAGTTCGCTGTAGGTTGCGGATCTCTGTAGCGAAGCGATCTAGAGAAGCTCCTACTAGCGCAAGGGTCTGCACATAATCGGCATGACGATCGCGAGAGATTACCTGGGTGCTGGCGGTGTCGGGCATCAGCTGGAGGAGGTCGCAGGTGAGTCGCTCAACCTCTGGATCTGTATTTGCGTAGGTGCCCATGGCCCCGCTGATCTGACCAATAGCCACATCCTGCTCGAGTCGCTCGAGTCGCTCGGCATTGCGGTTTGTTTCCGCCAGCCAACCAGCCAGTTTGAAGCCAAAGGTGATTGGTTCGCCATGGATGGCATGGGAGCGGCCAATCATTACCGTGCCTTTATGTTCTTTTGCCAGGTTGCGGATCGCTTCTTGAAGCGCGCTGAGTTCTTGCCTCAGCAGGGCTACCGAGCTTTTTAGTTGCAGGGCTAGGCCTGTATCTAGTACGTCGCTGCTGGTCATGCCGACATGGATATAGCGGCCCGCATCTCCAACGTGTTCATTCACGTTGGTTAGGAAGGCGATTACGTCATGGCGCACTTCAGCCTCGATCTCCAAGATCCGCTCCGGCTCGAAGGCTGCCCGCTGATGGATCTGCTGCATTTCAGCTGCTGGGATCCTTCCTAGCTGGCAGTTGGCTTGACAAGCAGCCACTTCTACATCTAGCCAGCTTTGATATTTGGCCCGGTCGGTCCAGATCTCGCCCATTTCGGGCAGTGTGTAGCGCTCGATCAAGTGCTCTTAGATGGGCGGTGGATATCTTGAACTTAGTTCTTTGGATCAGGCCGATTTAAGACGGCAGTGCTCCACCTCCCAATGAACATGCTGTCCCCAGGCCTGCTGACGCACCCAGCAGCGGCCACCTTTGCATTGGATCAGTTGGAATGGTGGCAAGTCATTAGGTTGATCTTCAAGGGTCACAAAGCTGCCTGGAGGGATCAGTTCGAGCACTGTGGCTAGCAGTTCTGCTTGAGGAACAACATGCAGATGTCTGCGGCTTGGGTGCCGATTGCTAGAACTTGGCTGTGGAGGTTGTTGTTGAGACACGTCCTTGCGGGCGAGTTGCGGTGATTTTCTCGGAAGCTTTGGCTTTTAGCCCTGGTTAAAAGGTTTTGTTCCGTTTTCAGCTCTGCTTTTATGAAGAAATGTCCCGTAAACAGCGTCTTGATCTGCATCTGCTGATGAAGGGCCTGGCTGCTTCTCGTCATCAGGCACAGCAGCTGATTCGCGCTGGCAAGGTACGAGATAGCCGTGGCCAGTTGCTCGATAAGCCTGGCCATGAGGTGCCGGAGGAGCTTGAGATCCATGTTGAGCAGCCACCGAGATTCGTCTCCCGTGGCGGCGAGAAATTGCTGGAAGCTATTAGGGAGTTTTCCATCAGAGTTGATGGCCGAGTGTGCCTAGATGGCGGCATCTCCACAGGAGGTTTTACAGATTGTTTGCTGCAGCATGGTGCTGCTCGTGTTTATGGCATCGACGTGGGCTATGGCCAGACGGCCTGGAACCTGCGCAACGATCCTCGTGTGGTATTGAAAGAGCGCACCAATCTGCGCATCCTGCATCCTGATCAGCTCTATGGCCCTGAGGATCCTTGGCCGAGCTTGGCAGTTGCTGATGTTTCTTTTATCTCTTTGCGTCTTGTGTTGCCCGCTATAAAAGCGCTGCTTAAGCCTCAAGAACCAGAGGCGGTGGTTTTAGTGAAGCCCCAATTTGAGGTGGGGCGTGAGCGAGTGGGCAAAGGGGGTGTGGTCAGGGATGCTTTGGCCCATGTAGATGCTTTGAGCAGTGTGATTGACGCCTCAAGCGTTCTGGGTTGGAAGCCAAAGGGGCTTGTTGCTTCCCCGCTTACAGGTCCTGCAGGCAATCATGAATATCTGCTCTGGCTAGGCAACCAGACGCTCATAGAGTTACCAGATCTTGAGATGCTTGTGGCGCAGACTTTGGCCTAGAGGGCCTTGCTGTCCCGATCACCGGTACGGATACGTACAACGGAGTCGACTGGTGAGATGAAAATCTTGCCGTCGCCGATTTCGCCTGTTTTGGCAGCTTCGGCAATGGCTTTCACCACAGCTTCTACCCTGTCGTCGTCGACGACGACCTCGACTTTTAGCTTCTGCAGGAATTCAACGGTGAATTCTGAGCCCCTGTAGCGCTCTACTTGACCTTTTTGTCGTCCGAAGCCGCGCACTTCGCTAACAGTCATGCCGACGATTTCGGCATTCACTAAGGCAAGCTTGACGTCCTCAAGCTTGAAGGGCCGGACAATAGCTTCGACTTTTTTCATGACGTCCAGGTGATCCGCGATCAGATATATAGCAATTTTGTCAGAAACGGCCTGGAACGGATAGTGCAGAGAGATGAGCGATGCTTAAGCCAGCATTCTTTGCATCACGGGAAAGATCTTCTGCATCTGATTGCGGAAGCTTGACCAGGCTTTTAGCAATAGCTTCCCAGTGGGCATCTTCGAAATGAGTCTGCAGCCAGAGCATTCCATGGATACTGGCAGGGCGGATCTGGATGCTGTCGCCAGTACCGATCAAGCAGATGTCCATGAAACAGGCCCGTTTGTGCACCCATTAGGGCTTTTTTGACGGGCCTTAGTTGTGGCTGTTGCTACAAAATCAATTGTTGCAGCAGTTGGTGGCGTCGTTTTTGCGGTGTTGGTAAACCTTGCCGCGATAGTTGAGTTCAACTTTGGTGTCAGCGGGCACAGCTTCGTGTTTAAGGGGTGCCTCATAACGATGGCCGCGGTAGATGTGTTCTACGTTGCTGCTGCTGAGCTGCTCGTGGTCTGCGGCTTTGTAGGCAATGCCGCGATAGGTACGTTCTTGAGTGGTCATTTGGGATAAACCTCGAAGGGATGTCTTTTTCTGCCCCGATGGCAGAGGAGCCGCTTCGCGGGAAGGAGCGTTGCTTCGCCTTGCGGTGGGCTACTTCCAGCTAAGGGATCAACGACGATGCGACGACCCAGCTCAACGTTTTGTCCTTCAATACCTTTCTACGCTGATTGCGCTGTTCATGGTGAACACTTTTAGCTTTATTGCCTAGAGAAAATCTTAAGCTTTCTTTAGGTGGGTGATTTTGTGGTTTGTTGGGTCTTTGTACGATTTTCAGCAAGGCCGCAGGATGAGTCGAGGTCTATGGTCGATTTCAGGCATCGGTTTTCCCCTGTGAGCAGCGCTGAGGCACATACTTCTTCGCCTCTCTATGGCGAGCGGGTGATTGCTAATGCCGAGTTGATTTGCTTTGAAAATCCCAGGCTTGGCAGGGCCTACGAGATTTCAATCGAGCTGCCCGAGTTCACCTGTCAATGCCCTTTCTCTGGCTATCCCGATTTTGCGTTGCTTCGTCTGCTTTATCAGCCAGGCCCAAGGGTGATTGAGTTAAAGGCGCTCAAGCTCTATGTGAACAGTTACCGGAATTGTTCTATTTCACATGAGGAGGTCGCAAACAAGATCTTGGATGATCTGGTCATTGCCTGTGATCCAGTCTGGATGCAGCTGGAAGCAGACTTCAATCCCCGCGGCAATGTTCATACTGTGGTGCGGGTTAGCCATGGCATTCGCCAGGCTTGTTGAGTTATGGCTGGGGTTTTGTAGTGAATATGGTTAGTCATTGGCTTGCTTGAGTTAAATGCTTGATAGTGACTTTAGGCGAAAAAGATTCATTCACTATAGGATTGGCTTTTGTTGCCCATGGCAATTATCAAAGCTTTTTATCTTGTCCTATTGATTGTTGGAGGAGAGGATACTTCCTTCAAAATAGAAGCTATTAGTACTGCATCAGAAGCTGAATGTGTTGAGTTGGGTATGAAGTTGAAAGGTAAAGATGAAGGTAAGATGTTTAATTGTCTTACTAAAGAGCAGATGAGTATTTGGCTGACGAAGCTGTATGAAACAGGAACTGGTTTCCTTCGGTAAGAATATTCACGGCCCTAACTTTTCTATAAGCTCCCATAAATTTAAAGAGGCTAGGAGCCTATTGCTGTAAGCAGGTTGGGCAGCTCATTAGCGAAGCCGCTCAGGTTGCGGTTGCAGAGACCTCCAACATGTAGGCAATCATTTTCAGGATCGGCAACAGCCCATAGCTGACGTGTAGCGATCATGCTTAGTCCACCTCCAAGCAGGGTAATCAAGAAGCTGAGATAGACCAGAGGTACTCCCGGATCGCGCTTGAGTAGAAGGCCGCTAGCGGGAAGAATCGAGTTCACTCGTACTGGTAAACCTTTTACCTCTGCCGTTGGTCCTCCGGGGCGCAGGCTGGCCAATCGTTCGCCGTTGGCATCGAAAACTTGCACCGGTCCAGTTTCATTGGCAAGGCTCAGCAGTACAGGCTCGCTGCCATCAGGCTGAGTAGGCAGGACTAATCCCCAGATTTGTTCTCCCAACTCGGGAAAACTTCGAAGGGGTAGCTGCAGTTGAGGGCTGCGACCAATTTGCAAGGTTATTGCCGCTAGCGACCAGTCTGCTTGATAGATAGTTAAGCCATGGAACCGCAGCGGATGATTAACACTTATTTCGCGTATTTTGCCCGTTTCCTGACCAGGTTCTTGTAGTTCAAGTTGTGAGCGGAACTGCTCGGGTCGACCTGCGGGATCGCGATCAATCCCAAAGTTCGTCAACGTGACAGTGAGATGGCTGCTGTCATCGCGGTTCAACAGTTCAAGGGAATTCCCTGGGGCAAGGAAGCGCTCTAGCTGGTGTCCCGCAAGCGCCCCCCA
>MPLU02200870.1_pt1 | contig 30239 bp, 38 predicted proteins | sample 1617381 | NCBI WGS metagenome assembly MPLU02 (sample SAMN05944801, study PRJNA350692) | marine metagenome | biome: marine; feature: ODZ; material: water; isolation source: 90 m water sample filtered on 0.2 um supor filter | place: Pacific Ocean | collected 2012-04-08 | depth 90m m
ATCTAAAGGAATAAAACTAGTTTATACTGTAACCAAAGAGAAAGAATTGCATAAAAGATACGTTAAATTTCATAAAATGATCCTAGCAGAAACCGGTGTTAAGACGTTTTTACGTGATTTAGATGGTAATTATTCTAAAGATTTATTATGGATATCAGACGTAGAGCAATTCAAGAAGCAACGTAAAGACTAATAAATAAGCATAAGGAGTACATTTAAATGGCAACAAAACAAGAAGTCGCAGACTATATTAATGCAAATTATGAGTCAGCTTGGTCTACAGAAGAAGAGGCTAAGATTGATCAAATGCTAACACCAGAGTTAGCAGAGATTTTAATTAAGTTAGTAGGTGATGTAAGTTTTTTAACGGAAGTTAGAGACAATAAATCTAACTAGAAATTATGGCTTACAAGATTAACAACACCTTCGGGACGCAAATAGTCTCATTAGCAGATGGTACATTAGATACTACTACTACGGATCTAGCACTCTTTGGAAAAGGGTATGCGGGTTTTGGTGAAAAGTTAAATGAAAACTTCATAAAAGTTTTAGAAAATTTCAATAATACATCAGCACCTACAAATAAAATTACAGGTCAACTTTGGTACGATCAAACAAATAAACAAATTAATGTGTACACTGGTGCAAAATGGAAACCAGTAGGATCAACAACAAACTCTGCAACATCTCCAACAAACGCAGTTCAAGGAGATATGTGGCTTGATACATCAAATACTCAATTGTATGTTTATTCAGGTTCGGCTTGGACATTAGTAGGACCAACAACGGTAGCAGGTTCGGGTGTTACACAGGTTATTACAGAAACACCAGAAGATAATGCAGGTGTAAAACAATCAATATTAAAGTTAGTTGCCAATGATGCAGTAGTTGGTGTAATATCTAACGTAGCATTTACTCCAAGTTCATCAGAAACTTTAGGAGCGGCATTAATAACTGCAGGATTTTCAACAGTAGCACAAGGTATACAATTATCATCGGCTGTTGCATCAGTAAAATTTAGAGGAACAGCAACAGACTCAGATGCATTAGGTGGAGTAGCGGCGGCAAATTATTTGAGATCAAATGCAAATGATACTTCAACAGGTACATTAGGTATATTAGCAGACGGAACAACATTAACACTTGGTGCAGGATCAGACGTTACGTTTACAATGGCAAGTGATAATTTGACTGTTGCACAAACAACAGCAAATAAAGATATAATTTTTACAGTAAATGACGGTGGTGTAACACAAACAGTAATGACTATGGACGGTTCTGAAGGAAGAGTAGATATTCCTAGAGCAGGTGATGTTAGAATACTAGGTAATTTAACTGTTGACGGAGACACAGTTACTACTAACGTATCTACACTAACAGTTGAAGACAATATTATAGAATTAAACAGAAACATATCTAGTAATGCAGGTATGCCAAATTATACAGGATTAAAAGTAAACAGAGGAGAAACATCTTCTGCTACTGAACAAGACTTATTTTGGGTTTGGGATGAAACATTTGCAGACGATGGTACAACAACTTACGGAAATGCAGGTGGAGCCTGGACAGCATTTAAATCAGGTGGCGGAGATGATGAATTATCAGCCGCAACTTTAGTAGATATTAGAGGAAATGTAGTTCACGCAACATCAACAGCGGCACAATACGCAGACTTGGCCGAAAGATACGCTAGTGATGGACCTATGGAACAAGGTGATGTAGTAATGCTAGGCGGAGAAGCAGAAATAACAAAATGTAATAAAGAATTATGTAATGGTGTTTTTGGTGTAATAAGTGATAGTCCAGCATTTTTAATGAATGCAACTGCGGGTAATAATGAGTCACATCCAATGGTAGCATTAAAAGGACGTGTTTTTGTTAAATTAAAAGGTACAGGACAAGCAGGAGACCGTGTAGTTTCAGCCGGAAATGGCGAAGCCAGAACGGCAAATATAGATGAATGTACCAGTTTTAACGTACTAGGAAGGCTATTGAAAGCTAAATACAACGAAGAAACAACATTAACTGAATGTGTAATAGGAGTTAAATAGTAATATGGGATATGTAACAGGCGAAACAATTTTAGACGACGAGTATAATACATTTGTAAATTCATCAAGTTCACCATACGGTTATAACCACTTCGCAGGAACTGGTGCTTTAGCTTATGGATTAGGACAAACAGCATTAGCAACAGTAGGTGCAGGAGACACAGTAACAGCATCTCAGTGGAATTCATTATTCACAGGTATGGATAATATTGCAAACCATACAAACGACACATTAACTTCAACAGCGGCAAGAACAGCCGGCGACCCTATTGCAATTAAATCAGCATTAGTGGCAGACTTGGCATCTTTAGCGGCTGAAGTTGCAGGCGGATCTACGTCAGCATCAGCAATTTCAGAAAGTGCAGAATTAGAAAGTGCGGCGGCATCAGGAAGATGGGCGGCATCACACGTAGTAGAACAGTCAATAACATTTGCTAATAACAACCAATTAAGATGGTTCTTTAACGCAGGTGGAACTATGAGAATGAAAATGACCAGAACTAGTAACGGTGGTGGTTCAGCAACTTCAAAAGATAGTTCAGTTGACGAAATGATTGCGGCAATAGGTAACTTTGATCTTAAATCACAAACATCAACTAGATCAGGTTCAGGTGAAACTGTAACAACAAACGGTTTATCAAATGGTCTTTATGACTTAGGCACTAGTTACACAGTATTATTAAAACTTACACAATCTTCAGGCACATATACATCAATGTATGTTCAAATTTCGGCAAAATTAAATGCCGCGGTAGCTTCAGCAGTAACGGTAACAATGAAGTGGGAAACTTTTGATCCAGACGGTGGTGACTCAGCATACACATCTGGTAATTTAAGTTCAGTTGATCAATATGCAAACTTTATTGGTGTAACAGACGTTGCATTACATACAGTGAATCCAACAACGGCACAAGGGTTGGCTTCAGTTGGTGCCATAAATGCTGACGCAACAGTATCTAATACTACATCGTAATAAAAAACATTTTACCACATTGACACTGTCCATAATTAACTGTATAATACAGTTATGGATATTGGCACTCTCAAAAACTATTCTGATCTAGCACATGATCTAAACCAAATTAAAAAGAATGCTCTGGAAAAGTTAAAATCCAGACAGATTATAGCATATAATGGTAGATTATTTCGTGCAGACGCTGATACCATAAATGTAGTTCAAACATTTAAAGCACACTCTAAGGAGTTTTATATGTTAGATACTAACGATAATCCGTGTCACATAATAGATCCAGATGAATTTTTGAGAATATTGATTGAAAGAAATCAAGAAACATTAAATTCATACCACCAATTACACGAGGATCTAAAAAATAAAAGGTTAAAATGACAACAGGTGTATTAATGTATTGTTTCAATACGCCTGAAGTTAACTACCATTTGTTAGCTGAACGTTGTGTAGCACAAATACGAAAATATCTAAAACTAGAAATTACTATTGTTACTAATTTTGAAACTTTTAAAAAGTTTAAGCCTCTAGGTATGATTAATTACAAGATTGTTGATAATAAAACTGGTAATAGAAGAAGTTATAGAGGTAAAAGTATTGCATGGCATAATTTAGAAAGAAGTTTAGCATATGAACATTCACCTTATGATACTACTATTCTTATGGATTGCGATTATTTTGTTTTTACAGATAACCTATTAACTTATACAAATACAAAGTATGATTTTTTATTGCATAATAAAGTTTATGATTTAACTGGAAATAACATGATTGCAGGTACAAGCGAATCAACAGTACCAATAGTATGGGCAACAGTAACAATATTTCGTAAATCAGAATTTGCAAAACAAGTATTTGATTTAATTCAACATATACAACAATACTATGTTCATTATAGAAATTTATATCGTATAAAATATAAAAATTATAGAAACGATTTCGCTTTTGCAATAGCATTACACCAATTAAACGGCTTTAACTCTCATAAAAATTTTATTCCAACGCCAATGGCTATGTTAGCACACGAAGTAGATGTATTAGAAATAACAGATAAAGGATGTGCTTTTAAGTATAATGGAAAAGTTAGTGTAACAAATGAACAAGATGTTCATATTATGGATAAGGAGTTTGCAAATGGATAGAGGATATGTTTGGTTTGCACAAAATAATTCAACGACCGATTATATAGAGCTGAGTAAGTTACTTGCAGATTCAATTAAAAAGCATAATAAACACAATCAAGTTTGTATTATAACTGACAAAGCAATAGAATATAAAAATTTTGACAAAGTTGTTTTATTAAAAGAAGATTTTAGTGAAGAGCAGGAATGGAAAATGAATAATGAATGGCAAGTTTTTAATTTAACACCTTTTAAACATACAATTAAGTTAGAAGCAGATATGTTGTTTACTACAAACACAGATTGGTGGTGGAATTACTTACATCAACACAATATGGTGTTTTCATATCATTGTAGATGTTATAGAGATACTACAATTACACGTACACCTTATAGAAAACTATTTGAAAGAAATAACTTACCTGATGTGTATAATGGATTAACTTATTTTAGAAAAAGTAGACAAGCACAAACATTTTATAATTTATGTAAAGATATTATGTTAAATTGGCCAGCCATAAGAAATAAAATTTTAATAAATTGCCATGATGAGGAACCAACAACAGATGTTGTATATGCTCTTGCACTTAAAATACAAGATCCATTAAACGAATTACGTATAAAGTATGATTGGTTTAATTTTATGCACAATAAAAGTGCAATAAATGGATTAACTCAAGCATATATTAATGATCAATATCTATATCCAATGCAAATAGACGAAAAAATTTATGTAGGTGGGTATAAGCAGTCAAGAATATTTCATTATCATAACAAATCATTACCGGAGGAATTAAATGCCAGGGTTTTTTGATGCATTAAAAGATTTTAAACCAACTCCAAAGAAAATTCATACGGTTACAATAGAAGGACAAAGTTTAGTTGTATCATTAGAACGTTATTTAGAAATAACAAGAGCAGGTGAGGAAAATTATACATGGAAAAACGGAGAAGTTGTAAAAAAGAAACGTATACCTACAGAACAAAGGCAACCAATATTGCAAAAAGAAAGTAACGGAGTTAAATTTTATAAACAAAATCCATTTTGGGTTAAAAGTGTTGGCAAGGAAGGATATACATGGCAGATAAAGTAAGAGTTTCGGATTTAGATTTTGTTTATATCAGTTATAAAGAACCTAATAAAGAAGAAAATTGGGCAGACTTATTAAGCAAAGTGCCATGGGCAAAAAGAGTAGACGGAGTTGTAGGATTCGATTCTGCACACAAAGCCGCGGCAGAAAAAGCAGAAACAGATTTCTTTATATCAGTTGATGGCGATAATATAATTGACGAAAGTTTTTTACTACAAACATTAGATTGGTCTAAAACTGATCCAAAAGCAGTACATCGTTGGCGAGCAAAAAATAATATTAATGGTTTAGTTTATGGTAACGGTGGCCTAGTTGGTTGGCCACGTGAAACTTGTTTACAAATGAAAACGCATGAAAACGCAGATAACGAAAAAGGACAAATAGATTTTTGTTGGTCTGTTCCCCATGCAAATTTACATAATTTTTATTCAACAACAATTATAAATGCACAACCAGAACAGGCTTTTATTGCAGGATATAGAGAAGGAACTAAAATGAGTTTAGATCAAGGGTTAGCTGTTAAGCCTTACAATTTTAAAAAACTTATTGAACCTACTAATTTACGTATATTAACAACGTGGATGAGTGTTGGTGCTGATGTTGAGTATGGAAGATTTGCTATGTTAGGTGCAAGAATGGGTTGCTATGCAACAACTGTTAAAGGAGCAAATTTCCTTGAAGTTAGAGATATGGAAAAAATGTCTTCAATGTTTGCTAAAAATGTTGAAGATGTAGGAATAGATTTACAAGCATACGGAGAGTCAGTTAAACAAAGACTTGATTTACCTATAGCAGATTTTGATGCTGATGAAAGTAGGTTCTTTAAGTTTTGTATGCCACAGCATATTAATAGAGGAGTCCAAGACCTTGAATCAAAGCGATTATAAAACAAACGCAGAAGCGGCCAAAAAACAGTTGGCAACAATTTCGCCTACAATGTGCCTGGCTAAATGGAACCAAGTTTCATTACACTTGCCTACTGGATTAACAAATAGTTGTTATCATCCACCTTTACATGAAATAGATCCTACAAATTTAGATAGTAACCCTGCAGAGTTACATAATACACCAGAAAAATTAAAACAAAGACAACAAATGCTTAAAGGTGAACGTCCCGAAGGATGTTCTTATTGCTGGAAAATGGAAGATACAGGCGAAATGTCTGATCGTCATTATCGTTCTGGCGAACCTTGGGCTATACAAGATTTTGAGTCGATTAAGGATAAACCTATTGACTCAGGATGGACGCCGAGATATGTGGAAGTTAACTTTAACAATGCTTGTAATTTAAAGTGTTCTTATTGTTCGCCACAATTTTCGACCACGTGGGGAAAGGAGATTGCTGTGTATGGCCAATATCCAACGTCTCCTCCCCACAACGCTCCAGAACATTTCATGGGTAGACGTAGACCAATCCCACATAGAGAACATAATCCATATGTAGATGCATTTTGGAAGTGGTGGCCAGAGTTATACAAAAATTTAAAACATTTTAGAATGACTGGTGGCGAACCAATGATGGATAATAACACTTATAGAGTATTTGAATACATTATTGATCATCCAAAAGAAGATTTACACTTAGATATTACAAGTAATTTTTGTCCACCTGATCCTAGACTTAAAACAAAATACTTTAATATGTTACAAAGAATATGTTTAGATGAAAAAGTAGAACACGTGATGCAATTTGTATCAGTTGATGCATATGGCAAAAAAGCAGAGTATATACGTAACGGTTTAGATTTTAATTATATGCTAGATAATGTAGACGAATTTTTAGATCGTATTCCGGTGCGTAATTCTATTACGTTTATTATTACATATAACAATTTAAGTGTTACTAGTTTAGAAGATTTATTACGAGATATAAGATTATTAAGAGAAAAATTCTCACACACTTATCAAAGAGTGTGGTTTGATATACCACTGTTAAGACAACCAGCATGGCAACAAGTTAGTTTATTATCAGAGCCATATCAAGAGATTCACAAAAAGAATATAGAGTATATGAGAGAATATTCAGGTCCAGAAGAAGGGTTTGATGGATTTAAAGACTTTGAGATTCAAAAGATGCTACGCAATTTAGCTGTATGGCGCAACGATAAAAACGATAATACGCAAAATAAACAAAACTTTTACGCATTTTTTACAGAACACGATCGCAGACGTGGAACTAACTTTTTAAACACATTTCCAGAGATGGAAGATTTTTGGATGGAGTGCAAAAACTCATGAAACTAATAATAACACACGGTTGTTCTTTTACAAAATATAAATGGGATACCTGGCCTAAATTTTTGCCATGGTTTGAACAAGACACTCATATTAAAAATTATGGACAAGCGGCAAGTGGAAACGAAACTATTTCACGTGGAGTTGTAAATTCTGTATTAAAACATAAAAATATTTACAAAATGTATATTATGTGGTCTGGTTCTGACAGATATGAAGTAATACGTGATACAGAAGAAAAATTAGAACACGAATACGCAACTTATTCTAGATTTGATCCAGATTTTAATTGGTGTGTATGGTTTGGTGGACATCCAGATAAGAAAAAACATATAGAATATCAAAAACATTTTTTAAATGAAGGACATAATTGGTTTAGAACATTAGAAAAAATATTGTATACACAAATGTTTTTAGACAAACACAATATAGATTACACAATGATGATTTATAAAAAAGATGTTTTACGACATGAAAATTTATCTAATGCGGAAAATGCCTTATACAAACAAATAGATTGGACAAAATTTATATTTTATAAAGACAAATTAGGTATGTGGGAATTTGCAAATGAATTGTATCAAGATCAATTTGCAGAAGAAAGCGATCAACATCCTTTGCCATTTACACATTACAAATGGGTTAAGGATATAATTTTTAAAAGTGATGTAGAACCACCAGAAGAGGAGTATAGGAAATTAAAGGAATGGAAGACCTTAAATTTAAAAGAGAAAAACTAGATCCAAAGTCAGCAAGTTTTTGTGCGGCTAAATGGTATAATGCCACTATATGGTTAGGTTCTGGCCAAACTACAAGTTGTCATCACCCATTACCCCACGCAATTGATCTTGAGGAGATCAAAACAAACCCTTCTGCAATACACAATACAAGGCAGAAAAAAGAACAAAGAAGACAAATGCAAGTAGGAAAAAGACCAGCTGGTTGTGAATATTGTTGGAAAATAGAAGATATAGGCAGAGATGCAATATCAGATAGAGTATATAAATCAAAAATTTATAGTGATGAAGCTTTAGATGATGCATATAGGTCACATTATAAAACAGATTATAATTTAAAAACTTTAGAAATTGCATTTGATAGAACTTGCAACTTTGCTTGTTCATATTGTAATCCTGCATTTAGTACAACATGGGCAAGAGATATAAAACAACAAGGACCATACAAAAGTATGACAACAGATGGAAGAAATCACTTTACTCATGCACACGATTCTGCAGAACCTTATAAAAAAGATGAAACTAATCCGTATGTTGAAGCATTTTACAAATGGTGGGAAACAGATTTACATAAAAGTTTAGATGAATTAAGAATTACAGGTGGAGAACCAATGATGTCACCTAATTTATGGCGATTATTAGATTGGATAGAAACACAAGGCGATAAAATGAACCCAAATATGCGTATTGCTATTAATTCTAATTTAGGTGCAAAACCAGACATTATAAACAAGTTCAAAGAAAAATTAAAAGGCTTTAAGAACTTTCACTTGTATACAAGTAATGAAGCAACATTTAAACAAGCAGAATATATTAGAGATGGATTAGATTATACAGAATGGTTTACTAACGTATTGAATATGATGGCAGATCATATACCATCAGAGATTCATAATATGTGTACGATCAATGCATTATGTTTAGAATCGTTGCCAGAATTTTTAGAAAGATTAGTTTGGTTTAAGAGTACAAAAGACACATATAAAGTATCTATGAATTTTACTTTAAACATTTTAAGATTTCCTAGCTTTCAGAGTCCATTAGTTCTACCCGATGACTTACGTAATATGTTTAAAATGAATTTAGAAAAATTTCTACGGCAATTTGGCTCGCTATTAGAGGAGATGGAAATTAATCAGTTGCAAAGATTGGTGGATTATTTAGACGTTGTTAAAACACCACACGCCGGGGCGGCTGAAAGAGAAAAATTACAGAAAGATTTTAAAATATTTTATAGTCAATATGACAAACGAAGGGGAAAAGATTTTGAAAAAACTTTCCCAATAATAGGAGAATGGTATCGTGGCTTATAATATGTGGGACAAAGAACCCGAAAAAATGAAATTTGACAAAATGACAGTCAAAGAGAAAAAATTATTAACAGAAAACGAGTCATTTTGTATGTTGCCTTGGATACATTTACACGCCTACCCTGACGGTAGAGCATATCCTTGTTGTTTTGCATTTGATCCATATCCAGTTGGAGACCTAAACAAACAAAGTCTTAAAGAAGTTTGGGACGGAGAGAAGATGAGAGAGATGCGTCTTAGAATGTTAAGTGGTAAAAAATCAAGAGAGTGTGTAAAATGTTATGATCAAGAGAAGTCAGGTTTCTTTTCATTACGTTTAAGTTCTAACAAACACTTTGGGCACCATGTTGGATTAGTAGATGCTACAAAATCAGATGGGTCAGTAGACTTTGTAATGAAGTATTGGGATATTAGATTTAGTAATCTTTGTAATATGGCTTGTAGAAGTTGTGGTACTTGGTTTAGTTCTAATTGGTATGAAGACCATAAAAAATTAACTGGTGCACCACCTCCCCATGCAAAAATAATGAGAGTAGGTAGACATACAAACGATATGTGGGAACAGATGTTAGAATCATTTGAACACACAGAACAATTTTATTTTGCAGGCGGTGAACCTATTATAATGGAAGAACATTATAGAATATTAAAAGAATTAGATAAACGTAAAATGTATCATGTAAGATTAATTTATAATAGTAATTTTAGTAAAACAAAATTTAAAGATATTGATGTATTTGAATTATGGAATAAATTTGATTCGGTTTCGGTTGGAGCAAGTTTAGATGCAGAAGGACCAAGAGCAGAATTAATGCGTAAAGGTACTGTTTGGAAAGATATTGTTGCTAATAGAAAAAGAATGATGGAAGTTTGTCCTAATGTGGACTTTTATATATCACCAACAGTAGGACTTATTAATGCTTTACATATACCAGATTTTCATAAAAGTTGGGTAGAAAAAGGATTTATTAAACCAATGGACTTTAATTTTAATTTATTACAACATCCTACTTGGCAAAGAATGGATATACTTCCACCAGAATACAAACAACAAGTTAAAGAAAAGTACGAAAAACATATAGAATGGTTAAAAGGTAATGACCCATTAACAAGAGCAACCGAAGGTTTTAAATCAGCTATAGACTGGATGTATCAAACAGATAATCAAAAACATTTAAAATTGTATTTTTATAATACAAGAAGATATGACAAAATAAGAAATGAGGATACTCTAAAAGTATTTCCTGAATGGAAAGACTTTTTTGAAAAATATGAAAAGGATTAAACCTAACGAAGGTAATAAAACATTTTGTATGGCACCGTGGTTGCACACATATTTGTCTCCTCAATTGGAAAGACGACTATGTTGTGCGTCATTAGAAAAGTCAACAAACTTTAAGCAGTATATTGATAGTAGTGGACCAGATAAACATCCACTTAAATTTACTACTTTAGAAGAACACTGGAATAGTGATTATATGAAACAAGTAAGAATTGATTTAATGGAAGGTAAAGAAATACCACAATGTGAAACTTGTAATCACAAATTATTAAATGCTCAAGTGTATAGGCAACATTTTAATAGAATGTTTGAAAATCAAATAGATGAAGCATTTGAAAAAACTGATGAAGCAGGTCATACAACAATGGAAGTAACAAGTTTTGATTATAGGTTTTCAAATTTATGTAATTTTACTTGTAGAATGTGTGGCCCTCCTTTAAGTTCAAGTTGGGAAACAGAAGAAAAGAAACATGGTGTATTTGATTATAAAGAACAGCCATGGGGCGATAAAGAAATACAAAAAGAGATTAATAAGTTTCATGATCAACAGATTATAAAAGAGTTTCAAGAAGCTATTGAAAGTAAAAAAATTAAAGAATTTTATTGGTGTGGAGGAGAGCCATTAATGTGGAAAATACACTGGACATCCATGCAAAGAGTTATAGAGCTAGGATACGCAGATCAAGTATATGCAAGATATAATTCTAATATGAGTAGAATAAATTTTTATGGAAAAAATTTGTTTGATGATTGTTTAAAATATTTTAGAGACTGGCAAATTTGTGCATCAATTGATGCCACTGGAGAAATTGGAGAATATATTAGAACAGGATTGAATTATAACAAATGGTTAGAAAATATCAAATACGGTAAAAAATTTATGAAGAATCCAAGACAACTTGAATTAGATTTAACAGTTACTATGCCCGGCCTTTTTGATTTAGAAAATATGTATAAGTTAAGCAAAGATTTAAAACTTGTATTATTATGTAAAAAAGTATTTTCTTTTGGTCCAAATAATCTTTGGTCACCGTTGTGTTTACCTAGAGATATTTTACACGAAATAGTTGATAATGTTATTGAAAAAACAAGTGAAAAGAAAAATGTTTTTAATTTAGCTTTTTATGAAGGATTACAAGATCTTAAAAGTCATAAAACACACGAAGAAAGATGGCCAGACAAATATAAAGAAGGATTAAAAAGAGGAAAACAAAGAATTGAATATTTGGATAAAATTAGAGGAACAGATATTAAAAAAATATTAAGCAAAAATAAGAAAGTATTAGAATGGTGGAACGATATATAAAATCAAATATTTGTCCATTACCTTGGACTAGTTTAGAAATAGGCGTTAATGGAGGAGTGGCTCCATGTTGTTTATATAAAGGTCAGTTACCTGATGTTAAAGTATATAAAACTGACTTAAAAACAATACAACATAACGAATATATGGAAGACTTAAGAACGCAGTTTAAAAACGGCGAAAGACCTGCAGGGTGTGATAGATGCTGGTCTGAAGAAGATGCAGGTAAAGATAGTAAACGTATTAATTCAATTTATAAAATGAAAAAAAGTTTAAAAGGGTGGACACCTGATAGTAAACCAAGTTTAAAATTTATAGACTTTAAATTAGGTAACGTATGTAACTTAAAATGTAGAATATGTGGTAGTTGGAGTTCTAGTAAATGGGCACAGGAAGAATTAGATTATGGAGAAAACCCAGTTGCTCTTAAAAACTTAAAAGAAGGTGGATGGCCAAAACAACAACCTCAATTTTTTGAAGATGTAAAAGATAGTCTTGCAGAGGCAGAATTTTTTGAGTTTACAGGAGGTGAGCCATTTATGATATACAATCATTTTAAAATGTTAGAATATTGTGTAGAAAAAGGATTTGCAAAGAACCAAGATATACATTATAATACAAACGGCACACAATTACCAGGTAGAGAAATATTTGATTTATGGAAACATTTTAAAAGGGTTGAAATAGCATTTAGTATTGACGACGTTGGAGAACCTTTTGAATATCAAAGATATGGTGCTAACTGGAAAGAAGTAAATCATAATTTAAATCAGTTTAAAATATATCAAACAATGAATATGGAATTTCAAATTTGTACTACAATTAGTATTTTTAATGTTTTTAGTTTGGCAAAAATTGCATTATGGGTAAGACAGTTTGATCCAAAATTCTTTTATGTTAATACTTGTTTTGATCCACCATATTTTAATATACAAACTTTGCCAAAACAAATTAAAAATATTGTAAATTCACGTTATTCTAATATAAAAGATTTTCAACCTACTTTAAGGTTTATGAATTCAGCCGATAGAGATGGGGAAGAAATTAGAGAACTTAGAAAAGAACGTATTTTACAAACAGACAAATACAGAAAAGAAAATTTTGGAGAAGTTTTTCCACTTTTAAATAATGTGCTGAGGATATATGAAGAATAAAAATTTTATAGTAGGAGGGTGTAGTTTTACATTTGGACATGAGTTGTCTGATGATAATGAAGGTAAAACACCATCTAAACAAAGTTGGGCATATAAATTAAAGACAGAAACTATTGCTACTTGTCATGACAATTATATTTGTGTGGCAAGACCCGGTACAGGTAATTCAGGAATTGCAAGAAGAGTTTTTGATGCAGTAGCAAATACAAAAGATATTAGTTGTGTAGTTGTGATGTGGAGTTTTTTATCTCGTTATGATTGGGCGATGCCAAGACATAAAAATTTAGAAAATACTCGTTGGGCAACAATATCTCCATGGGATACTAAAATAGCAAATGAAGAAAGATATAGAGCATTAGCAGGATCGGAACCGCAACAAGAAGATTATAAACGTAGAGACAATTTGTTAATTGAAACAGGGGTAAAACCTTTAGCTGATACAATTTATAGATATGGTGCAAACGAATACCACGAAACTTACCTAAGTTGGAAAAGCATAATTTGGTTGCAAAATATTTTAGAAAAAAAGAAAATTCCATATATGTTTACACTAGCAGATAATAGTTTATTTTACCAAAACTTATACAACCATAAAGAGCAAGATAATTTTATGAGAGCACTACACAATGAAATAGATTTAACCAAATGGTTTTTCTTTGGTGATCGTTGTATGGGTTTTAATCAATGGGCTTCTTTAGAAGAGTATCCGCGTGGTACTACACATCCGCTAGACAAAGCTCACGTAGATGCTGTAAAATTAATGATGCCAACTTTTGAAAAACTAATAGGAGGGAAATAATGTTTAATTGGATAAAAAGGTTAATTGACAAAATTAAGTCTGAGATAGCATATAGAAAAAGACTTAAAGAATTGAAGAAAAAAGACCCGTTTATATACAAGTAAAAAATGGATATACTTAACAAAGATAAACTCAAACAGGTTCTTGAGAAATGGAAAGGGCACCCTTCCATAACAGATCTTTTTGACCGTTTTGATAAACTGCAAACATATACAAAAAAGCAGTTTAAGAAAAAACCAAAGTATAATTTAATTGAATTATATAAAATTGATTGTAACGAAGATCCTGTTAGACCAGAATTAGATATTAAGTTTCGTCAGTCGTATGGCAGAAAGATATATGGATTAAAAGATGAAGAAGGAGATATAGCGGCAATTATGTGTTTTGCTTTTACACACGAAATACCTAAGACAGTTAAAGAATTAGATTTAATGAGTAAAGATGCAATGATACAAGCGATGCATAGAGCAGGAGTACAAGGACATATTGCAATAGCATATACAGTATGGGCAAAGAAAAGAGGCGGAGGTAAAGCAATAGTAAATGAAGTTTATAAAATGGTTAAAGAATCAAACCATTTAAACAGATTAGTTACATTATCGCCTTTAACAGACATGGCAAAAAATTTCCATACTAAAAATGGTGCAAAGGAATTACAAGTAAACGAAGATACACAAAATTTTGAATATGATATAACATTAGAGGATTGGGAGAAAGCATTAGATAAAGCAAAAAGGTTTTTTAGAATAAAATGAGAATATTAGGTATTAATTGTATGAACCACGATGCCGCAATGGCAGTGGTAGATGGCACAGATATTCTGTGGGCCGCCCATGCTGAACGTTATTCAAAAGTTAAAAATGATCATTACTTAAATCAACATATTGTAAATGAAGCAATGACGTATGGTCCTTTTGACAAAGTTGTTTATTATGAAAAGCCTTTATTAAAGAAAACAAGACAATTATATGCAGGACAATATGATGTTGCATTTAGCTATACAGAAATGCCTCAAAGACATTGTGCTATGTTTGGGATTAAGATAGATGAGTGTATATTGCATCATACATCACACGCCGCGGCAGGGTTTTTTACATCTCGATTTAGAGATGCAGTAATATTAACTGTTGATGCGATAGGAGAATGGGATACGGTATCTATTTCGGTTGGAAGTAATAATAAAATTGAAAGAAAAGAAACTATAAGGTATCCACATAGTTTAGGAATATTATATTCTGCATTTACACATCGATGTGGATTAAAGCCTGCAGAAGAAGAATATATTTTAATGGGTATGGCGGCTTATGGAGAACCAAAATATAAAGACGACATATATGAAGATTTTGTACAACAAAGTCCTTTTAAACTTAAAAAGAATTTGCATAGAGGATTAAGCAATTGGCATCCAGAAGCAGACGTAATGGATTTAGCCGCAAGTATACAATCAGTTACAGAAGAATGTCTTGCAGGACTATGGCATAGAGCATCTCAGTATTTAGATATTCCTAACGAAGCATCAACAGGACGTAATTTAGTTTATGCTGGTGGTGTTGCACTTAATTGTATGGCAAATAGAGCTTTGGCAAATATGGGATTGTTTGATAACATTTGGATTATTCCTAATCCTGGAGATGCAGGAAGTTCATTAGGTTGCATCGCGGCATCGGAACAAAAACATTTAAATTGGCAGAATCCGTTTTTAGGACATAACATTGAAGGAGAATATCCAGTAGACAAAATTATTAAAGAATTAAAAGAAAATAAAATGGTAGGCGTTGCAAACGGTAAAGCAGAGTTTGGTCCTAGGGCACTTGGTAATAGATCGCTTTTGGCAGACCCTCGTGGCTTGGAGATTAAGGATATGGTAAACCAAATTAAAAGAAGACAGAAGTTTAGACCCTTTGCTCCAGCTATATTAGAAGAAGATGTACACGAGTATTTTACCCTACCTACCGGCATTAAAAAGGCACCTTATATGCAATATACAGCGGTTTGTACGCATGGTAAAGACTTTCCTGCCATAATACACTATGATAATACAAGTCGTGTGCAAACCGTCTCTAAAAGCGATAACGAAGGGTTTTATGAACTATTAAAAGCCTGGAAGCAGGCCACAGGATGCCCAATTCTTTTGAATACAAGTTTGAATATTAAAGGACAACCAATTGTAAATGATGTTGCAGATGGTAAAGCATTTACCAAAAAATATGGAGTAAAAGTTTTATAATGAAAATTTTAGTAACAGGTGGAAAAGGTTTTATTGGATCAAAAATTGTAGAATTATTATCTAATGCAAAACACGATGTTAGAGTAATGGACAATGGTGAAACATATGGCGTTATTAATAGAGCAGAGTTAGATAAGCTCTATGCTTACAGACAAAGAAATTGGAAAAAAGTACATATGTATTCTGGAGACGTTAGTAACAGAGATGATGTGTTAAAAGCATTTCATTCTAGACCAGATCTTGTTATACACCTTGCATCATATCCTAGAGCAAAAATTGTAAATGCAAATCCAATGTTAGGGACAAGGAATATTATAGAAGGCACAGTAAATTTGTTATGGCATTGTGAAAAAATGGATATTAAGAAGTTTGTGTTTATAAGTTCGTCAATGATATATGGACATTATGTAGATGGCACAAAAGAAGATGGAGGTTCAAAACCAAATAATTTGTATGGTGAAAGTAAGTTAGTTGCAGAACGATTTACAAAACATTATCATACCCATTTTGGAGTAGAATATAATATTGTAAGACCAAGCGGAGTATATGGTCCAGGAGACATGGATGATAGAGTTTTAAGTAAATTTTTTGCAAAAGCAATGGCAAATCAAAAAATTGAAGTACATGACGGAAGTAATAAAGTCGATTTTACTTACGTTAACGATACTGCAGAAGGAATTATTAAAGTTGCATTAGGAATTGAAAATAATAAGAGTTTTAATATTACGGCAGGTAAAGCAATTACGTTAAGAGATGCCGCAGAAAGAATTATAAAACTAACAGGAAGTAAAAGTAAAATTGTAGATATTGGTATGAATAAAATATACCCAAGAAGAGGTACGTTAGATATTGATAGAGCAAAAAAATTACTAGGATATAAACCTGAAACAACATTTGATGAAGGATTAAAACGATATTATGAGTGGTTACGAAATAAAGTTTAGTGGAGTTGACAGACTATATGATGCTTATTCTTGGAGGCTTACAAGAAGAGCTAAAAAGGTTTGGAAGTCTGGACAAGTATTGCAAGGACAATACCTTAAAGAACTAGAAACTAAAATAGCAAAAAAATATAAAAGAAAATTTGCTGTCGGTGTTGCAAGTGCTACTGATGGTTTATATTTTGCAATGAAAGTTTTAGGAATACAAAAAGGTGATACGGTTATGTGTCCAGTGTTAAGTTATATTGCTACTGCAGGTGCAATAAAAAGAACAGGAGCGGACATACAGTATGTTGATACAAATAGATTTGGGAATATTGGTGATTTAGAATATAAAGAAAAACCTAATGCAGTATTATATGTAAATCTATTTGGTAATTGTGCTGACTATGATAGATTATTTGCATATTGTAAAAAAAATAAAATTCCTTTAATAGAAGATGCCGCACAATCACAAGGAGCATATTATAACGGAAAGCCGTCAGGTAAACTAGGAGATATTAGTGTTTTTAGTTTTGATCCAATGAAGAATATGCCAAGTTTTGGTGGAGGAGGAATGGTATTAACTGACGACGAAGAACATTATAAAAAATTATTATCTATAAGAAGATGTAGTAGGTATAATAGTTTATTAGCAGATGACCATGCTCATCAATTATTATTATTTTTAGATAAGTTTAAGAAGTTGCAAAAAATGAGAGAAGAAATTTATCTTAGATATAAAGAAAACCTTCATGATGCAGATTTTCTAGTTAACGAAGAAGAAAAACCAAGTTATCACAAGTTAGTAATGCTAACAAATAAAAGAAATGAACTTAAAGAGTTTTTAGCAACAAACGGAATTCAAACTAAAATTCATTATTCAAGTGTATTAGATAATAATAAAATAGGAATATACCAATATCCATATGCTGAAAATATTAGTGTTAAAGCAATTAGTCTTCCAATATATCCATATTTAAAAATAGATGAAGTTGATTATATTTGTGAAAAAATAAAAGAGTTTTATGGCGTTTGATAGTATACAAGTTAGATTTAAAAACATTAAAGAGTGGCCCTCACAATTAACGAACACAAGAACAGTACCTTTTGTTAATAGTTACTTAGATGTAATAAAAAGTTGTATAGACGATATTCGTACAGAATATTTTTGGGTATTTGCCTCATTTTTAAAATTAGATACATTTGATTTTGATTTTCTTCCAGAGCAGTTTGAAAAAGATCAAATACACGTTTGGTATGCAACACACCCAATGGCAGGATTAAATCAAGAAGGCAATATAATGTTAATACCAACAAAACAATTTAAAGAACAAATTAAAACTTTAAAATTTTTACGTGATTTTAAAGACATTAATTATCATGCAGATCCAGTTTTATGGCAACCGCCATGTCCTAGAATATTTTATAAATTAAAAAATCCTATAGAAGAATATTATAGAGAAGATCCAGTATTTTATAAATGGATGATTAATATTGATTTAAAATCAAGAGGAATTAAAAAACCAAATTTTTATCCAAGTTTTTGGGAAGATGAAAAATTATATAGTTGGGGTAAAACTAAAGATATAATGTTAGTACCACACAGAGAAAATATAGAACAATTTTATGATTTTGAAAGAACAGTACATTTTGATTATGATTATAATGTACAACCAATGGACATTATTTTTATATCATATGATGAGCCATCAGCTGAAGCACAATTTAATAAGTTAAAAGAAAAATATCCAAGAGCTAAATGGTCTAAAGGAGTTGAAGGAAGAACACTAGCTTATCAAGCCGCGGCTTTTAAAAGTGAAACAGAATATTTTTTTGCAGTATGGCCAAAGTTAGAAATTGTAGATACATTTGATTTTTCGTTTCAACCGGATAGAATGAAACATCCTTGCCATTATATTTTTAATGCTAAAAATCCTGTAAATGGTTTAGAGTATGGACATGGTGCAGTATTACTTTATCATAAATGGTTAACAATACAAAATACAAAACCCGGAATAGATTTTACTCTTTCACAACCACACGAAACAGTTCCTATACTTTCAGCTATAAATCATTTTAATGAAACACCATTAATGGCTTGGCGTACAACATTTAGAGAAGTAGTTAAGTTGAATATGCTTAAACCAACAGTGGAAAGTCGTTTTAGATTAAAGAAATGGTGTGAGTTAGGTATAGGAAAAAATGCTGAATGGGTTTATAAAGGTGCTAAAGCCGCCACAGAATTTTATAATGCTAACAGTAATAATTCTACTGAGCTACTTAAATCGTATGAACTTGAATGGTTAAATGAAAAATTTAAAACTATTTCTTAAAAGTTTTATTTAAAATTTTATCTGTTTTAGATTCCATATCTCTTCTTAATGCTGGAATATCAAATTTTAAATCAACAGTTTTGATTTTAAAATAGTTTTTTTCAATTGTTTTTTTAAGAAAACGTGCTATGGCGTCTTGGCCTTTAAGTTTTAATTCTTTTTTTACGTCGTAGTGTATAGTAAGATTGTTTTTAAGAATTAAATTACAATAGAGTAGATACTTAACAGGCATATTCCTGAAGTGTAACCCGTCAAGAATTTCTGGCCACTCTTTAACAAAATCTTTAGTAAGTTGTACCCAACTACTATTTTTTGGCGGTAGCTTTTTTGGCATCTGCTTTTTCAGTTGTAGTAGCTTCTGCCGGCGTTTCGTCTTTTACTGCAAGTTCAGATACTTTAATACCCATATCTCTTGCCATTTGTTCGTTTAATTTGTTTAATGCTATTCTACCGTCGGCTGTATTTCCAAAAGTAACAATAATATCTTTAGTCTTAAACTTTTTAATATAATTGTCGTTATGCAAGATTGCTAACATATTTGTTCCGTCTGGAAACGATTGTCTGCCTAGGAATTCACCTAATTCTTTTGCATCTTGTCCACCTTCTGATTCTACGGCTCTCATTAATGCATTATGATATATGTCAGGTAAAAACTTTGTACCTACTACCAAACAGTTATTTGGTTCACCTGGTACAATTCTATAAACAATTACTACCTTTGCCTTACTTTCGTCCGCAAGTTCTCCAATATGTTTGAAGTGTCTTCTCGGACCTGTTTGACCTGCTCCAGCTTTACCTGTTCCACTATCCATCGGCATAGCTTGGTCATTTACATTTACTAGGGGCATATTATTTTCCTCCTGCGTCTGTTTTGTCTGACGCTTCTTTTTTCTTCTCTTCAGGTGGTGCCACTTTGGCTAAAAACGCCTGAAGCTTGTTATATAAAAATCCTACTGTTGCCATTTCTGCGGCCTTAAATGCACCTCTTGTTGAGGCAACATCTAGTGTTGTAGCAAGATTCTTTAAATCACCAATAGACAAAGCATTTGGATCTGCTTGTGGTGCCTGTCCTTGTGCCGTCTGTGTTGGTTGCGATCCAACTTTAGGTGCACTTGGTTTCTTTAAACTTTTCTTCTTAGTTGCCATTTAATTTTCTCCTAATTGCAATTAGTATTTAATATACGCATATTATACTAATATTAATTATATAAAGCAACGATTAATTTTGATTGTTTTGAGCTATTCCACTTAATGAAAACAGAACAAGGTCACCTGGATTCTCAAATCCAAGGACTATAACTGGTTTAGAATTACCATCACGGTACACTATATCTTTGGTAATTGAATAACGACCTGAGCAGTGTTCGTACACCCATTTTCTTACATTTTCTATTTGTTGGTCATTTATTCTTAAAACCGTATTAACAAAATGAGGTGGTAATATATCTAGTTCTCTTTGGTAAAAGTTTAAAGGATTAATTTTCATATTGCACCGTCATTCCAAATGGTGCTTCTATGTTTCTCTCGTATTCGTTATTGATTAGAAATATAGTATCGCAATACTCTTCATCTCCCCAGCTATCAAAAGGCCAGCCATCTGTAAACATTATAAATTTCTTAGGTACAATACCTTGTTCTTTCATATAATTCCAGTTGCATTCAAACTCTGTACCACCACCTGAGCCTAATTTGTAGTCTAATAATTCGTCTGCATTATCTGGTGTAAACACTTTTGGATTAAAAACATTAGTATCAAATGTCCAAAGATGTATTCTAAAGTCTTTATATTGATCCATAATGTTTTTAACTTCTGTTAAAAATTCTTTACATTGTTGATCTGATATAGACCCTGACGCATCTAAGGCCAAACATATATCAATCATTTCGTCATTGTTTTGTCCTGGTAGTATAGCAGATGTATGCCATGCTTTTCTACTTGGTCTCATCCAAGTATAATCAGACTTAATAGTACTCATAATTTGTTGTTGGATTATTTCTCTCCAATCCATTTTTGGTTCTGTTAAGTCTTTTACTAATCTTTGTAAAGCACCTGGTAAGTTGCCTGCTCCAGTTGATTGTGCGGCACTTACCATAGCTTCTTTCACTTCATCTCTTATTTTCTTTAATTCTTCTTTTGTATAAACTGGTTGTCCTTTACCTTTATCTTTGCCATCTTTATTTTTTCCTTTACCTTGTCCATCACCTGCTCCCCAATCTATATGCTCGTCCATTAATTGACCTAATTTTTCTATTGCTTTCTTACCATTCTTTTTTGCAGTTTTATATAAGTCGTCATAAATTTTTTCTGCAGGCCAATCTTTATATTTGTCATCTTGGAAACCTTTGTTTTCACCTTTTTTACCTTGTGGCATTTCACCAATTTTACCTTCTACAAGAATTTGATTAACGGCATAATCCGCCGCAATATTCCAAAGTATAGGTTGTCTATTTCCAATTCTAACTAACATATGTTCAAATACATTATGTAGAACTTCGTGACCAAATAAAAATTCTGCTTCTTTTGGTGTAAGTGAATCTATAAATTTTCTATTATAAAAGAAATGTCGTCCATCAGTACCAGCAGTAGGACACCAGTCATCTGCATTAACTAATTTTAATCTAGTAGCCAGATTGCCAAAGAAAGGATGTTTCAATAGTAAAGCAATTCTGGCTGTGACTAGTTTATCTATAATTTGTTGATCAGATGAGATCATTATTTAGACTCCATAGCAGTTATGACATACTTGCCAAACTTCTTATGGAACCTATCAAAAGATTTTAGTTTGCTAGGATCGAACGGAAGTTTATAGTTTGTTAAAGCAATCTTGGCACCCATAACAACTAACTCTGTTTCAAAGTTATCCATCATATAGTGAAAGAATCTGTCTGCTTGTTCGTTCCAATTTTTTACTTTCTTTTCATGTGCTTGTTGTAATTCATAACACAAAGATACTGTTAAAGAATACATCGCTGATATTTCTTTCGTTTTTAAATCTTTAACTTTACCTGTTAATATATCGGAAGGATTAGGTAACTGGCCGCTCACCTTACGGTGATTCATAAACTTAACGGCCAGTCCTTCTCCTACGGCACCTGCAACGAGGTCAGTGAGCGTACTTTCTGGCAGGTCGTCCGATAGAAGTTGGCTTACGAAACTCCATGATCTTGGAGTTGCGAATGATCTACTTGATCCTCTTGGATCAAAATCATATAAATCTTGTTTTGCGAATGTCACATAACCTACAACATCTGCATGAACATGGTTTAATGTTGCCCATTCCATCCAGTCGTCGTAATCTACTCTTAATTCTATGTGAACAAATCTGTTGGCTAATGGAGCCGGCATTCTGTAAGTGACACCTTTATCACTATCTCTATTACCAGCCGCTACAATTGAAACACCGTCGGGCAGTTTATATTGTCCAACTCTTCTGTTTAATATAAGTTGGTACGCCGCCGCCTGTACTGCCGGTGCCGCCGAATTTAATTCATCTAAGAAAATAATTGCATTAGATTTTTCATCTACTGGTAATTCAGCCGGTGCGACCCATACCATATTATTTTCTTTTGCATTATAATAAGGAATACCCTTAATATCTGTTGGTTCCCATAAAGGAAGTCTAATATCAATAACTTCTCTTTTTTGAGAATCTGCAATTTGTTTAACTATGTCTGATTTACCAATACCCGGTGCTCCCCACATCATTATTGGTCTTTGTAATTTAATACAATGTTCTAATGCTAGTTTTGCCTCGTTTGGTGTGACAGTTCTATTTTGACTGCCTACTGCTTGTTCTTTGTTTTTAGCTCTTGCCATTTTGTACACTCCTGTTTAAAATGTTTATAATACCATTATAGCATACTATTAATATGCGTCAACCTGGTAATTATGGCTAAAAAGTCGCTATTTTACTGGTCTTTTTGCTCGTCTGCTTTGCTCATTGCCCGTGCTAGGCCATATTTTGTCACATCTCCAGCGAACATCATGAGCTGTAATGCCATTTTTTCTTTGGTTACTATTATCTGCTTTTTGTCCACAAAATATGGACAATCTACAAATTCGTCTAACCAAAGGTATGTTTGAGGAGTGAATATAATTTTTGCTGGAAATTTAATGTCATATGTCTTAATGTCTAAATCTTTAAGCCATTCTAGTCCTAACTTGGTAAGTCTTAATGATCTAGCTTGGTAAGATTCACGGACATTTTGCCACCAAGTGAAGTATGCAGTCTTAATACTTTCGTCATGCAACGGTTGTTCTTTGAGCATTAGAAAGGTTTTTGTGTATGCCGTTTTAACGTCCATACAATTAATTATCTAGAGAATTTATCGCCGGTCTTTAATAAGAAAACTTCAAACTTGGTTGTTTTGTGTTGAGCATTTAATTTCTTAGCCAAGTTTTCTGCGTGACCTGGGTTTGAAAATGACACTTTTTTGTATTTTGGTCCAGGGTAATTAGCCACTAAACTAGATGACTTTAAGTTGATGGGTTTACCATCGTAGAACACTGCCCATATGCCTTCTGCCGCAAGGACTTCGTCCAACTTGTATGTCGTTTTATTGGAATTTTGTAATATTACTACTGGCTTCGGTCTGCTCATAATCTATAGTTGTATTTACCAGAAATGAAATACCAGTGGTACAGTTGGATTTTTTTGAGTATGGTCGTTGCAACCTATTGAACTATTCTTTAGTAAGCCAGTTTGTGTAAATTGTTTTAGCCCAGTTTATATCGTTAATTTCAAACGTCGATTGAAGCTCATCTATAAAATTAGGTTTGTAGATATTTTTAATATCAAAACTGTTAGGAAATTTATAAAAAAGTTGCCAATTTGTTACGTCTTCAGCATAGTCTTTATCTTTAGATTCAAAGGTTGAATTTAAATCACCTATAATATGAGAAACATCTTCCCAATCATTTTTAATAAAAAATCTAGAAGAAAAATGCGGCACTAATTTTTCGTCTGAACAATGAAGTTGTATTACATTTTTCTTTATTTCCGGTCTAGAACAAAAATTTGTATCGTGTGATATAGTGTATTCAGTTTTACCTGTTTGATTAAACTCATTAAAATACTCTATTTTTTGTTTTGTAGTATAATTGTAAAACTTTTTCATAAGAAATCGTTTTCTAACATTTTTTAATGGGTAAAAACTTCTTACATATTCTTTATTAATCATTGATAAAATGACATCACCACAATATCCGCCTCTGAATAAAATTACTTTATGCATTTGAATAAAAATTTAATATTTCCGTTTGTTGTATCAGGATTTTCGTTCCCATCTCCGTTTGCAAAATCAATAGTAGAATGTAAACATTTAAATCCTAATTGTGATTCTATGTCTTTTGCAAGTTTTAAAAAATAATTATAATGGTTTTCTTTTAATCTATTCCATGGAGTAATTTGTGTATCTCTTATTGTATAAAAAAATAAGCAACCATTTTTCATAGCAGTTTTATAATCTTTTATATGCGTATCAATTAACTTTTGTCTACTTACCCAAAGGTCTTCTCTATGGTTTGTAACAATAAAATTGTCAAAATAGTTAGGAAATTGTTCACCTATTTCTTTTCTTTCTTTAACAATTATTGCTTTTGGGTAAAACGTTTTAACTATTTTTTTATTTTCAAACACTGTTAAATTTTTTATTAAATCTTCTAGATAATATCCTGCACTTCCATAAATTCCTGTGTTACCAAACTGCATATTTTCTAATATGTAATCGTCATAAGAGTCTATATAAACATTGTTTTTATCTTTTCTAGATTTAAGCCATAACTCGTGCTTAATATTTCCAACCCTATAATGGATATAATCAATTCTATTATTGTTATTCCTTCTGGCTAGTTCAAAATAGTGTTTAATAATTTTCATTTTGATATATGGAAATGTTGATCTGGTATTACCCATGTAAAGTAGCAACCATCATCAACATATCTTTCACTTAAATTTTTAACATTATACCCTTGCAATGATTTTTTAAGCCATATTTCTATTGCTTCTTCGTAATCATTAGGCAATTCTATGTTTAACGGGTATCCTGATATGTTCAAATAGTGTCTATTAAGGCACAAATACAGGTTTGAACATTTTTTTAAACATACTTCTATTGTTTTTATAATTTTTTCACAAGAAAGTCTACTAATTTTTTGGTCAGTAATTAGTACTAGATCGGCTCCCATCATGTTATCAACACAATCAAAGTTGAAATCTATGTAATTGTCTTTAATATGATTTACTTTTTTGAATTGATTATTTGCAACAAATTGTTCTATTTTGTGTATTCTTGCAAGTTTATATGGTTCGTCAAAGAAACTTTGTTGAACTTTATTCCAATTTTTGTGCCAGAAATAAAGATCTTTTGTTTCGATTATTTTTTTATTTTTTATCGGCAAAGTCACCGCCATCCATCTCAATATTCACTGTTTGTGCCTGTTGAGTAGTTTTAAGAGCTTCTATTATCTCTTCTTGAATTGTGACTAATCTAGTCATTACTTGGCTTAATGAATCAGCCAAACGATCTGCTTCGCTGGCAGGAATACGAATTTCTCTTTGACCTTGCTGACGTAGAGTTCTAATTCTACCTAGCAAATCTTCAATTGGACGGGTTTGTATTTTGGAATTCTTTGACGGCATTGTTTAATACTTGTTGCATTTCTAGTTTAGTTTTCATTGGACCTTTGTATGTATATCTTTGTAAAGTAATCATTTTTGGACAATATGCTTTTCTCCATCCCTTTTCAAAGCAAATTATATAGTATCCTGCACAAAACATACTTTTTGATTTTGGTGTTTTTGTATACATTGGTAGTTGTTTTTGTACATCAAATATTGGATTAAACGGTTTTTGTGAACAAGGAAAACTATGTACTTCAAAATTATCAGTTTGTTCTACTACTGGTTGTTCTATTTGCTTTTCTTCAAATATATTAAAGCCAAACTTGGTGAACAGACTCTCCTGTGTGTGATACACTTGTCTTTGATTTTGTTTACTTAAAAAGATCCATCCATTATCGTCTTTTTTTTGTAGGGTACCTAATTTTTGGCCGTTTTGCTCAACTATCCAAAACTTATCTTTTACAAGTGTCTTTGCTCTTACTGTCATGCACTTAACCTCGCATTAAATGGTTCAACATAAAGTTGAGCCTGTTCACTAATTCTATTTAAATCATACTTGGCACAGAACCTCATAAATCTGATTCCAACTTGTGATATGTTTTTGTTTTCAGCTTTAGCATTTGCAATCGTTTGATCAAGTTCTTCAACTATTGCTTCTGGCTGTGCGTGAAGATCAACTAATAATTTATTTCTTTCATAATCTTCTAATACTCTATGTTCTTTTCCATCATGATCAACCCATTTTGTTAGCATTAAATTATTCCAAGTATATCCTTTTGCTTGTCTATCGGCAAAAGCTTCTTTTAATCCTATTTTGTTTTTGGTACCTTTTGTTCGTACACCTGGGTATGCACTAAAAATATTATCGCTAGGATCACCACGCATACTTTTTTCAAATAATATCCATTCTATATCCGGTGCACCTTTTGGTGCTTTAGTTTTTTTATCTATAACAGGATTATTTTTTGCATCAAACCAACCTTCGTGTGTAATAGTAGTTTCTGTAATACCGTTATATTGTCTTACATTTTTGTTTACAAGTTGATTTAAATCTTTATCAGTACTAATAATAACGTGTTTACTATCTGGATGTTTGTCAATCCAACGTGCAATTAAATCATCAGCTTCGGCACGTGGGTTTTGTAATACAGTAACATTTGTTTTTGTTTTTAAAAATTCAGTAAAGTCATCATAACACTCCCAGAAAACTTCGTTCTCTTCTTTTTCTTTATCAGACATCGCTTCAAAAGTTTCTTTTCTATTTCTCTTATAAGGTGCATAGTGATCTTTACGCCAACTACGTCCTTCTAAACAAAATATCATATGTGTACCGTGAAAGTCTTGCCATGCTTTTTTAATTGAGTTCATAGTAATATGAATAGCCATACCTATTTTCTCACTAGTATCTCCACGTATTACGTGTCTAGCACGAAAAAAAGTATTTGCCGTGTCAACTAATATATGGGTCATTTGTTAACCCCAGAAATCTTTATCGAATGGTTTTGGTAGTTTTGATTTGATTGGTTTCCAAATTTTTATTTCTATATCGCCAATAAACTTAGGTCTTGGAATCATCCAACCAATTAATATTCCCAAAAGAATATAACTCATTATGATACCTCCGTTTTGCCGTCTGGTGTTCTATTAATTTGAACATATCCAGAGCCGGTTACATCAACACCTTGTTCGTTGCCTATTGTTCTGCAAAGTGTTTGAAACCATCTATCAACAATCTCTTCATCTGTTTGTCCAAGATATCCGTGTTGTTTTAAATTGTTAACAAATTCGTCATTCCAGTCTAGTTCAAAGAATCCATTACGTGGATTATCTGGACTAACGTTCATGTCTAAAACTTTAACCCAAGGTTCTTCGCTTTTACCTTTAGCTTTAACAATTTTCTTTTTTGGTTTAGTTGTTTTTTTAACTTTCATACTCTTATTATAAGCTCTTTTCATTAATTAGTCTAGTTGTATTTGTGACATAATAGATTCATTGGTAATTTTATTTCTTTCATATAAATCCAATATATTTTTGTTTTTACCAAGTTCTTTATGTTGGTCTAAATGTTTAAAATTAGCAAAGAAAAAATCTCTTGCAGAATATCTAATGACTATTAAATTAATACCGAGGTTGTCGCATTTTTTTTGTAAATTATCTAGCTTATTTTTTAATAAATTTCTCCATAAATTTTTTCTCTTTTCAGCATATTCGTGAATTTTTTGTTGTTTAGATTGTTCTAAAATATCGTTTTTTAAATTTTTAGTTAAAACAGAATGGTAACTTATGCCATCTAAAAATCTTGATTTAATTATAGTATGAAGACTTGTATTTAAAGTTACAATTAAGTTTCTTGTTTTGATATTATTGCATACCCATAATGCATTATGCATCATAGCCCAATCGCCAACTCCGTAAAAAATAAGGTCAGCAAAAGTATAACCTGTATATTTTTCTGCTAATAAGTTTCGTAATGTTGGTTGATCTCTTTTATGTCCTTGCTCATATGTTAAATCCATATTGTGGCAAGTACCAACAAAAGCAACGTCATAGCTTTTATTTTTGTAGCTTTCTAATCTTGTTCTATGTTTTTTATTAATATCGTAATCATTAACTAAATGATAAGGCCATGTTTCGTCTTTTTCAAATGGATATCCGTTTAATATTTGTGTTGAAAACCAAGCATTAAAGAATTGAAAAGTAAGTATGCCATCGAATTCAATAATGTCATATCCTTCTTTATTAAAGTCTTTTGTTTTATATGATGATATTTTTTTAATGTCTAGTATTTTGTTATTATATAACATTTCAACTTTAACAGATGCACCGGAATTAAATCCACTAAACTCTATTTGTATGTTTTCATTCATACTTTTTATAGTTAAAGGAAATATATTACTTTCTTTTAGACTATATTGTTGTCCGTTTAGTTTAATATATAAATCTTCGTTGTTAGTTTTTAATGAAAGATTTAAATCGAGTGATTTAACGTTTGGCATTTCGATACCCTATTAATAAATTCGATGTTGGAATTATTAATAATGGTAAAAATACTGTTATTGAAATTGCCGTTAATTTTGGCAAGCCTAATGCGTTTAGATATAATCCAACTGCTAACGATATTAAAATTGCTAGTGCAGTAGAAAGTATATTTGGATTCTTATAGAATATTAGATAAAGTGTTGGTATGACTATACACAATCTTACGGTTCCAAATGTTGTTAATAGAACCCATATATCTATTTTAAATTGAGTTATAATGAATATAATCAAAGAGAATCCTACAATTATAGCAGTTGCAATACTTCTTTGATTTTTAAGTTTAGCAAATTGTTTTGAAAGTATTGAACTTACACTATGCATTACAGAGTCAAGTGTACTTGCAGATGCCGCCAGTATCCCCATTACAAATAATGTTACTAAAATAATGCTACCGTTGTTTTTAATAGCATCAATAACACCGAAGATTGGTTTCTCTCCTAGTTCTCCAGTAGCAGTAGCAACTGAATAAACTAATATTACTCCAAAACAAGCAACAAAATAAATTAATGCCGCCATGAAGTAAGACTTCAACAATCTTTTACTATTGTTTATTGTAAACATTCTTTGCCACATTTGGTTGTCAGCCATTCCTGATCCAGTAATTATTATAACAAGTACTAAAAATATATTTGTTATAAACTCCATATCAAAGAAGTTTCTACTGTGTTGTGATATTGATTGTTGAATAACTTCTGTTGGTGATGATACATTGTTAGCTATGAGTAAACCCACGCCAAGTCCACCAAGCAACATTAATACTAATTGTAAAATGTCTGTTCGAAGTACTGCCGGAAACCCACCAATTGCTGTATAGAGTATAATTGCTAAAAGAAATAATCCAGTAAACCACATATAATTTACAGTGGTAAAGTATTCTGCAACAAATCCAAGTGCAGTAAGGTTAACGGTCATTGCATATATTGATGCAAGGAAATACACAAAAATAAAAATCCACATTAGTTTTTTACTTTTCGTTTTATCAAAAACGAAATCATTCATGTTAAAAAACTTGCTAAAGTTTTTATTTTGAGAAAAGTAATATCC
>MPLU02196354.1_pt1 | contig 29645 bp, 19 predicted proteins | sample 1617381 | NCBI WGS metagenome assembly MPLU02 (sample SAMN05944801, study PRJNA350692) | marine metagenome | biome: marine; feature: ODZ; material: water; isolation source: 90 m water sample filtered on 0.2 um supor filter | place: Pacific Ocean | collected 2012-04-08 | depth 90m m
CACCATTTTTATTTATCTCACGGATAACGGCCCAAACACCGACCGCTACAACGCCGGCATGAAGGGCCGCAAAGGCAGCGCCCACGAGGGGGGCGGGCGAGTGCCGTTTTTTGTTCGGTATCCGCGCCGGATCTCACCCGGGAAAGTCATCAAGCCCATCGCGGCCCATATAGACCTATTGCCGACACTCATGGAATACTGCGGCGTGCGGAATTACAAAACCAAGCCGCTCGATGGACGAAGCCTGGTGCCGCTCATCGAGAGCAAGCAAAGCGCTTGGCCAAGCCGAACCCTGTTTACGGTTTGGGGCGGCACCCGATTGCAGGACGGCCGCCGTGCCGTGCGCACCGACCGTTGGCGAGCGGTGAATGAAAAGCGAGGCTGGGAACTTTACGACATGCTTAATGATCCGTTGCAAAAACAAAATCTCGCCCAAGCCAAGCCGGATGTGCTCACCAGGTTTAGCGCCTCTTACGGTGAGTGGTTCTCGGATGCCGCAGCCGCCGGGTTCAACCCCATTCCCATTCACGTCGGTCATCCTGCTCGGAACGAGGTGGTGCTAGAGGGGCACTATGCCTACTTGAACCCGACTGGAGGCAAGAGGATTGACGCCAAGCTGCACGGTATCAGTTACCACGGCCGCTCCGGTTGGGCCAACGACTGGGTGGACAACTGGTCCAGCACAAAAGCCCATCCGTACTGGCATCTCAACATCGTTCGCAGCGGCGACTACCGGGTCGTCCTGAAATACGCCTGTGCCGAGCCTGATGCCGGCAGCCTGCTGAGGGTCGAAGTAGGCGGCGAGTCACTGGAATTGAAAGTAGACAAGCCGTTTCTCCCAGTGACGATCCCCAGCCCGGATCGCATCGGCCGCAAGGAGGCGCCCGAGCGCACGTGGGGCAGCCTGCATGCCGGCACAGTGCGCTTGGCCAAGGGCAAAACCCAACTCAAAATCCGCGCGCTGCAGATACCCGGTGCCGAGGCGCTGGAGCTAAAGGCGGTGCACCTGATTCGGCAGCGTTAATTTACCCCTCGCCGCTTGATTCCGCAGCGGTCAGGTTGAAACGGAGAAACCTCTCGAGGCTCAAAGGGCTTGGCCAATCTATCCGTTCAAGCGATATTCGCGCGTGCGCCGCCGCCTAAGCCAGCAACCTTGCACCTCCCGGATGGTTGTTCCCCTCGGGTTATGTCTGCTTGCCTGCACCCTGGCCTCTGCGGCGGCCCAATGGGTCGAGGAGCGTGACCACAAGTGGCACTCGCTGGAAGTTGCGACGGGTTCGGGGGCGGGGTTCACGCTGCTTGATCCCAAGCAAACCGGTATACACTTTCGCAATAAACTTGGTGCGGAGAAGTCGCTTCAAAACCAGGTTTACCTGAATGGATCGGGGGTTGCGCTGGGCGACATCAACGGTGATGGACTGTGTGACATATACTTGTGCAGCTTGGATGGCCCCAACCATCTTTATCTGAACAGGGGCAATTGGAAGTTTGAGGAGGCAGCCAAGTCTTATGGTGTGGATTGTGACGGCAAAGACTCGACGGGAACTTCGCTTGCTGACTTGGACGGAGATGGTGATCTCGACTTGATCGTCAACACGATCCATTCCGGGACGCTCCTGTTCAGGAATACCGGCGCTGGTTTCAGTCAAGCGCTTGGCAAGGTGGCGGGGATGGACAAGGCGCGTGGCGGCATGTCCATCGCGATCTCAGATATCGACGGGGACGGCTTGCTTGATTTCTATGTCACTTATTACCGGGATACAACCTTGATGGACATGCCGAATACGCATTTCAATTTTCGCACCGTCGGAAACCGGAAAATGATTTCAAGTGTCAACGGCATCTCAGTAAGGGGCTCAAAATTCGAAAATCGTTTCAGATTGAATGCACGCGGTGGCATTGAGGAAAACGGGTTGCCGGATGTGCTCTACCGCAACCTTGGCGAATTTCGGTTTGAGCGAAACGAAGTCGGCGGTGGCCGGTTTGTGAGCGCGAGTGGAACACCGCTGCAGGGGTCGTTATTCGAGTGGGGGTTGTCCGTGATGTTCAGGGACATCAACCATGACGGGCGCCCGGACCTGTATGTTTGCAATGATTTTGACGGCGAAGATCGTCTTTGGCTCAACATTGGCCAAGGCCGCTTTCGCGAGGCCCCCGCTTTGGCGCTCAGAAAAACCAGCATGTTTTCCATGGGTATCGATTTCGCCGATATCAATCGTGACGGCCTGGACGATTTTATCGTCGTGGACATGTTGAACAGCGACCGTCGAACGAGGAAGAATCAAATGATCCCGAGAGTGCAGTACACACCCGTGCCCGGCAAATTCAACGATCGACCACAAACCATGCGAAACACGTTGTTCCTAAATCGCGGGCACAGTGTGTTCTCCGAGATTGCCAACTTCGCCGGTGTCAGCGCATCGGATTGGGCCTGGTGCCCGATGTTCATCGATGTCGATCTCGACGGCTTTGAGGATTTACTGATCACCAACGGGGTGGCGCGAAACGCCCGTCATCTGGACACAATTATTAAGCTGCGTAAACAGCGTGAAAGCAGAACGATGACCAACCGCGAAATCCTTCTTGCTCGCAAAGTATTCCCCGCTCAAAACACAGCAAACGGGGCTTTCCGAAATCTCGGCAACATGAAGTTCGCCAAAGCCGGTAGTGAATGGGGTTTTGACACCCAAGGCGTTTCCCATGGCATGGCAAGCGGCGATCTCGATGGCGATGGCGATCTCGACTTGGTCATCAACAACATGCGAAGCCTTGCCGGGGTATACCGAAACAACGCAACCAAGCCTCGCATTGCTGTCCGGTTAACCGGCTCCGGAGGGAACACCAGGGGCATCGGGGCGAGGATTGAAGTCGAGTGCGGCGATAAAACCCAAAGCCAGGAGATGATCAGTGGCGGGCGTTACTTATCCTCGGACGATTCCGTGAGAGTGTTTGCGATGCCCGGCGGGCAGGCCAAGTTAAAGGTCATCTGGCCGAACCTCGGGGAAACTGTCATCAATCAAGTTGAACCCAACCGGCTTTACATGATTGATTACAATCCAGCTCAATCCAAGCGCGTACAAGGTGAAAAGCCGCCTCCACTCTTCAAGTCGATTGATTTCCCTGACGCCAAGCGGCACCTCGAAACTGTTGGGAACGAAAACCAGAACCAACCCCTGGTTCCGTGGACGCTTGGACGGGACGGGCCCGGTGTCGCTTGGGGCGACTTGGACAGCGACGAATGGGAGGACTTGGCCATCGGCAACGGCCGGGGTGGCACCGTGACACTGTACCGAAACATGGCAGGGAAAGGGTTCGAGTTGTTCAAACCAAAAATGCCGTTCCCAAAAAACCCACGCGATATTCTTTCCGTGTTGATTGAAGGTGGCAACCTCATTCAATCCATGTCCAACAACGAGGACGGCTTGGCTTTTGGCGATATGGTTACAATCAGCCAAGCCAACGGCAAAACATTGCAAAAGATCGCTGCCAAGGCTGCCAGCGCTGGTCACTTGGCGATGGCGGATGTCGACGGAGACGGCGACTTGGATTTGTTCGTTGGTGCCCGGACAATGCCAAACAACTACCCGCAATTGGCGAGTTCAAGGATTTACCTAAACGAGAGCGGCGAATGGAAGGAGAGCGCAGCTTGGTCCAAGGCGCTGCGGGATGTCGGCTTGGTTTCGGGGGCTGTTTTTTCAAACATCGATTCGGATCCCTTGCCGGAGTTGCTGCTCGCTTGCGATTGGGGGACGCCAAAAGTCTTCGTGAACACCGGTGATGGATTTGTGGATCACAGCGAGCGATACGGATTGGGCAACTTCGCCGGTTTTTGGCGCGGAATCGATGTGGGTGATTTTGACGGGGACGGTCGAATGGATCTTGTTGTAACGAATCGGGGTTTGAACTCCGGCTACAAGGCATCCGTCGAGCGGCCGTTTGTTGTTTTTCATGGAGATATTGATGAGGACGGCAGACGCGACATCATCGAGACTGACTGGGGTAGTGACGGGGAACTTTATCCCCGCCGGAATCTTGCGACGCTGAACGCCGCGTTGCCCTGGATTGCCGAGCGCCTCGGCAGCTATGACCACTATGCCCGATCAACCGTGGAAGGCGTATTTGATTCGGCACGCTTGGCCAAGATGCAGCGACTTGAGATTACTACGTTACAAAGCATGGTTTTTCTCCAAGTCGCGGAGGGTTTTGATGCAAAGCCGCTCCCGGTTGAAGCTCAGCTTTCTGCTGCCTTCAGCCCGGTGGTCGCCGATTTTGATTGCGACGGTATTGAAGACATCGTGTTCAGTCAGAATGTGTTTGGTGTCCACCGGGAGGAGTCGAGGCAGGATGCGGGCTACGGGTTGCTTCTACTGGGTCGCGGCGACGGCGAGTTCAAGCCCGCGACGATCGAGGAGAGTGGCTTGGCTGTGTTTGGGGAAGGGCGAGGCGCTGCGACCGCGGACTACGATCACGATGGCAGGACAGATCTGATCATCTCCCAAAACGGGGCCAAGCCGAAGTTGTTCCTGAACCAAGCCCAGCGACGTGGCTTACGTGTGAAGCTTCAAGGAGAGGAAGGCAACCGGATTGGCATTGGTGCGCAAATCAGCCTCAACTTGCACCCCAAAGCGGGGCCGTCGCGAGTCGTAAGACTCGGTTCCGGTTATTTATCCCAAAACTCAGCCACCCAAGTCATGGGAGGTGCGGACAAGGCAACAGCGGTGCGCGTCGCTTGGGCAAGTGGAGAGAGGGAGATGTTCGAACTCGCACCCGGCCAAACGGAGATCACCGCCGTAAAGGGGCGAGGGATGCCTTGGCCTTCGGTTAGGTGATCGCGTTGAGAGCATCCACGGCGACGCTCCACCGGTCGTTTAACTTCTCAAGTTCATCGTTGATCTCCATTAGCTCACGATTCAGTTGTTGCGCTTGCCCTCCGGCACTGTAGGTTTCAGCTTGCTCAAGCAAGCTGGAAATTTCCAACTGTCGCTTTTCAAGTAATGTAATTCTAACCTCCGACTTGTCGATGAGAGTTTGTTGCGATTTGCGCTTCTTTGACAACGCCTGTCGCGCTTCGGCTTCGCGTCGTTTCCTTGCTTTACCATCTTCACGCTTGAGGCCTGCGGAGCCTTTCACCGAGAAACCGCTCTCCAGGCTGGTTTCCGTTGCCCTCGAAGCCTGCTGACCGGTTTTTTGCAGATAATAATTATATGGCCCGGGGTAGTGTTTAAGTTTTCCTCGTTCAACATGAATTACGTGTGAGGCAATTTTTCGAATAAAATGCACATCATGACTTATGAAAACCATTGTCCCATTGAATTGAGACAATGCATCAATCAGCATGTCGATACTCCCCATGTCTAGGTGAGTCGTGGGTTCGTCAAGCAATAGAAAATTAGGCGGATTAAGCAGGAGTTTCGCCAGAGCCAGCCGGCTTTTTTCGCCGCCACTCAAGACGCCAACCTTCTTGAATACATCGTCGTCGGAAAACAAAAAGTTACCCAATAATGTTCGGGCTGCTTGCTCCGTGACACTGGCCCGAGTGTCGAGCATCTCCTCAAGGACGGTGCGATTTAGGTTAAGCGTATCGGCCCGATGCTGAGCGAAATACCCTGGCTGAACATTGTGGCCGAGCTCACGTTCGCCACTGTCAAAATCTATGACCTCGGCCAGTATCTTCAACAGGGTGGATTTACCAGCACCATTTGGCCCAACCAAAACGATTCGTTGATGTCGCTCAATCTCAAGGTTCAGAGATTTATACACCTCGAGATCACCATAAGTCTTGGCCAATTCCTTTAGGGCAATCACCCGTTGACCGCTGCGCTCGGGTTGAGGAAAGGAGAACTTGATCTTCTTCGCGGAAATAAACGGTGCGTCAATTTTTTCCATCCGTTCAATCTGCTTGAGTTTGCTTTGCGCCTGAGTGGCCTTTGTGTTCTTAGAGCGGAACCGGTCCACAAATTTCATCAACCGCTCGATCTCCTTCTGCTGGTTTTCATAGGCCGCCAAGCGTTGCGCCTCGTTTGCCGCGCGTTGTATCAGGTACGATTCGTAGTTGCCCGTGTAGCGCGTCGCCTGCGCTCCCTCCAGTTCCACAACGTGACGAACCAAAAGATTCAAAAACTCCCGATCATGGGAGATCAACAAAATGGCTCCGGGATAATTCTGTAGATAACCCTGCAACCAAATCAACGAATCCAGGTCAAGATGGTTCGTCGGCTCATCGAGCATGAGCAAGTCCGGTTCCATCACTAGCAACCTAGCCAAGTGGGCACGCATGATCCATCCGCCGCTCAACTCCTTCGCCGGGCGATCAAAGTCGTTATCCTTAAAGCTTAATCCGCTAAGAATCTGCCTGCCCTTGGCTATCAAGCGGGCTCCCCCTGCAGACTCAAACACCTCGTAATCCTCTTCAGAAGGCTCAGCACCCTTCGCTTTACCAAGCGCGCCTAGGTTGTGGGCCGCTTTGGTGAACTCCCTTGAAACGGCACAGACCAACTCAATAACCGACTCCTCTCCCGTAGGTGCACTCTCCTGTGGTAGAAATCCAATCTTGGCACCTCGCTCCAACGCCACGACGCCACTGTCTGGCGTGGTCTCCCCGAGGATGATGGAAAACAATGTCGACTTCCCCGCGCCGTTGCGCCCGACGACGCCGATACGATCCCGACGGTTTATTTGCAAACACGCATCAGCGAACAACGTCCTCCCGGCAAACGTTTTCGAGATACTCTTAATAGACAGCATAAGGTGAATCGGGCATGGGGATTTGTCGAAAAATCGAAGTGGTAGCTGCGGCTGGAGTTGAACCAGCGACCTCGGGCTTATGAGTCCCACGCTCTAACCAACTGAGCTACGCAGCCACAAAAAAGCGGAAGATAGAATACCACCGGTGTCAACCCTCTCCCCCTCTGTAAGGGCGGAAAAGCGGTAAGACGCCGAAAATACACCAATAAAACAAATACTTAAGTCATTAGGCACCTTCTACCTGGCGAGCAAACCGGCCTTTTTATCGCCTATGGGAGGCAGGGAATGCTTCTTGTTTGGGGCTGTGGTTGTGTGATCGGGGTTTGGCCGGGTAGAGAGGTGGGGTAGAAAAAAGCGACTGAAAGAGTTAATAGAGAGGTGGCTCGCTAAAATTATTAAAGTTGAAAAAACACTCCACACGCCCAAGCTCAATCTTTAGCCAAGAAACTAAACCATTTGAGAGTACCTAATGAATTCCCTGAAGTATAAAATCTCCTCGGTGCGGGTTGATTGAATTAATCCCCGCCATGGCACCAAAGAAGATCATAGCTATAGTTCTGGCAGCTCTACTTGCCGGGTTGATGATATGGGCCAACATGGGTGACGGTACTGGTGAAAAGACGACTGACGGCGTTGCCAAGCAACCCACAAGCCTGCAGAAGAACCTGCCCTCGAAGGAGAGAATCCCGACCCACTGATTACGTTCATGCAATACAACCCCACAACTATCATGTGTCCCTTCTGCGGATCGGACACGCTTGTGATCCTAGATGGCGAGGAGGGCGAGGTTGAAATGGTGTCAGACTGCGAGAACTGTTGCCGACCAATCTCGGTGAGTGCCAAGGTTGATGGTGGACAGGTTGAATTTATTGAAATTAGCGCATAACTCAATGAAACGGATACAGATCATACTCTTTGAATCGCTGCTTTGCTTGCTTGGTACTGCAGGTTATACTAAACCTTTAAAATACTCAGTTAATGGCAAAATGCCCACTTACAATCATACCAAAATAGCCTTCGTTGCCACGATTACCCGAAAATGATTTTTTTTAAGTCCACTTTTTTGGCGGCCTTTAGCGCAGTTTCTGTATTTGGGGCAGATCCCGGGACACCGGGTGTTGTTCGCGTGCAATTACGAGGCGAGCATCTTTTGGTTGAGGCCAAGCTCCCCGCTCAGGGCAGCACCCAACTGCTGCAGTTACAACCGCATGAGGACTCCGCTGCCAGCAAGCGACTTGCCTGCGATTGGCATCTTGCCGATGGAATTGCGACAACAACTGTCATGCGGATCGACACCGGACGTGATAACGTTTTTTCCCGCTTTCAACTTGTTGACAGGGCGAGCGACAGGCCGCTTGGCCAAGCGCGCTGGGTTGGGAACATAGAGTCAACCGCACAGCGTTTGTTCAAGTTCCCCAAGGCCAAAGGCATCAAGGGATTGCAATGTATCGTCGACATCGACGACGCGCTGCGCTTGGGGGTGAAACAAGCTGCGTTAAATGTCACCCTCGATCAACTGGTGAACTGGCGCGCCAACTCCGGCCGTTTCTCCCGAAAGATTGACGGCAAGACGGTGTACTTTCATTCTGGCTACGTCGAACATATCGACTCGCAACTGAAGCGCCTGACCGATGCCGGCGTTGTGAACTCGCTGATTATTTACAATCGCATCCCGGGCTCGCGCAGCGGGAGCCCGCTGGTGCACCCCTACACCGACTTGGTCAAATCGCCATTTCATGTGGGCGCATTCAACCTCGCAACCGAAGATGGTGTGCGGATGTATCGCGGAGCGATCGAGTTTCTTGCTCACCGTTATTCCAACCCGAAACGGGAGCACGGATTGGCCAAACGGTTCATCATCGGCAACGAAATACAGTCTCATTGGCATTGGTACAACCTGGGCGAGATGCCCCACCGGCAGGTTGTTGAAGAATACCACCGGGCACTGCGGGTGGCCCACCTCGCCGCGCACAGCATCCACCCTGGGATTCAGCTGTTCATCTCGCTGGATCACCACTGGTCGGCGCAGATGGGCGAGAACACACTGCGCGGCATGTCGGGCAAATATTTTGTTGAGACACTAAACACAATTAGCAAAGCCGAGGGAAACTTCGACTGGCACGTTGCGTTTCATCCGTACCCCGAAAATCTTTTCAACCCAAGAACCTGGGAGGATACCGCTGCAACACCGTCGTTTGACGCCGCGAAGATAACCTTTAAAAACATCGAAATGCTTCCGGCGTTTCTTCGGCACAAACGATTCTTGCACAACGGCAAGGCGCGCCGAGTCATCCTGTCCGAACAGGGCTTCCACTCGGCGGATGGTAAAAACGGCGAACGAGACCAAGCGGCGGCTTACGCCTACTCGTACTACCGCGTGAAGGAGACCGAGGGCATTGACGCCTTCATTCTGCACCGGCACGTCGACCACCCAGGGGAAGGCGGCCTGCGCCTTGGCCTGCGAAGCAGTCGCGACGGCGGAGTGCGGCCAATCTACGACGTGTTCCGCCAAGCCGACACCGCCGCTTGGGCGGAGACGTTCAAGTTTGCGCTGCCAGTTATCGGGGTGAAATCTTGGCCTGACTCCCTTCCGTCAAATCCACCAAAAGTGGAGTGAGCGCTTTACGGCAATTGACATGATTTGGCTCTGCCGTACAGTTCGCGGCCCTTTATGAGAGAGGATTTGCATGTTGCTATTGTTGGGGCCACAGGGGCGGTGGGCATCGAGATGCTCGAGACGCTGGAGAAGCGCAATTTTCCGATTGGCAAGCTGACGCTGCTTGCCTCAGCACGCTCCGCAGGCAAAACGCGCCCGTTCCGCACAGGGGAAATCGCTGTTGAGGAACTCAGCAAGGATTCATTCGATGGAGTGGACATCGCGCTGTTCAGCGCGGGGGGCGGAATTTCCAAGGAATTCGCTCCGGCTGCTGTTGAGGCCGGCGCCGTGGTCGTCGATAATTCGAGCGCGTTTCGAATGGATGACTCGGTGCCGTTGGTGGTGCCGGAGATCAACGCCGCCGATGTCGCCAAGCACAAGGGCATCATTGCTAATCCGAACTGCTCGACAATCGTCACGGTGATGGCGTTGTATCCATTGCACCAGGCGTTTAAAGTGAAGCGGATTTTCGCGTCCACGTATCAGGCTGTGTCCGGCTCGGGCGCCATGGGCATTGCGGAACTCAAGCGCCAAATCGGCGAAATCCACGAGGGCAGGGAAGTAAGCAGGGAGATTTACCCACACCAGATCGCGTTCAACGTGTTGCCACACGTCGATGTATTTCTCGATAACGGTTACACCAAAGAGGAAATGAAAATGGTGCACGAATCGCGCAAGATCATGGGGCTGCCGGATTTTCAGGCGAGCGTAACGTGTGTACGCGTACCGGTGTACCGCGCCCACTCGATCGCCGTTAGTGCGGAGTTCGAAAAACCAGTGTCCGTCGAGCTTGCCCGCGAGGCTATCAACTCCGCGCCGGGGATCGACTTGAATGATGACACCACCAGCAATGGCTACCCGTTGCCACTCGAGTCGGCCGGACAGGACAACTGCCAGATTGGCCGGATCCGCAGGGATTGCGCGATGAAGAACGGCTTGAGTTTCTGGGTCGTGGGGGATCAGTTGCTGAAAGGCGCGGCATTGAACACCGTGCAAATCGCCGAGGAAGTGGCCAAACTTTAGGCGCAGATTGTTTTTCAACCGCGAATAAACTCAAATGAAACGGGGCATTCCCCTCAGGAAGAGGGAGCCAAGGGGAGTGCGGCTCACTGCCTACCAAGATTGAAGTCGTTCTGCTCGAGCATTTTTAGCGCTTTCTTGTTCAACGAGTCTCGAAACCAGCGGCAAATCTCGACGCATTGCTCCTCATCGATGCCCTCAATCTGCTGAAGCCGTTCCGGCTTGCTTACCCGCAGGGCATCGATGGAACTGAACACCTCGATCAAGCGCTTGGCCAAGCGTTCGTCGACTCCCGGCAGCTTCAACCCGTAAAGTACGGCGCTTGGCTCTGCTGACTTGCTGCCCTCCATTTGTCTCTGAATATCGGAGAGTTGCTCGGCTGAAACGCTCTCGAGTTGATCCCAGTCGCCTTGGCCAAGCTCATATAGTTCGCCGGGATGCAGCACGAGTCGAAGCTTGGCCAGTTGCCATGCTTTTACCTGGTCAAGCGCCGGGATCTTGGCTGCCTCCGGCGAGCACCAGCGGGTGATCCACTCGGCGACCTTAACAGGGCAATCCAAGTTTGGGCATACGCCATCGATGAAAACCGAGTCGCATTCCAGGCATTTTGGCCCGCTTGGCCCCTTCAAGAAATTAACGACAGCTTGAAACGACAAAAACATGCGACACTCAGTCGTGTTCGTGTTCGTCGAATCCATCGTCGGGTTCGGTGTATTCGATTTTGGCGGTTTTCTTCAGTTTATCGACTAGTTCCTGCAACTTGGCATCCTGTCGTTGCGCGGTTAGTTCCGCCTCGATCTCCGCGTGCACATCCTCGAACGGCTTGGGCTTACCGACTTTGCGGGCGGTCACCTTGGCCAGGTGGAAACCGTGCGGCGTGCAGAACACGGGGCTGACCTCGCCGGTTTTCATCGAGAACGCCACGATCTCGAATTCATCCATCAACTCGCCGCGCTTGAAGTAGCCGAGGTCGATCTCCTCCGCCGGTTTGTCGGAGTGTTCCCGGGCCAGTTCGTTGAAGTCAGCGCCATCGACGAGTCGTTGTCGCACCACGCAAAGCGCCTTGAAAATCTCCTCACGCTTTTCGGCTTCGCGAACCGACTTGAAAATATGAGAGGCGCAGACCTCGTCCTCATCGCTGAATTGATCGAGGCTGCTGTCGTAAAACTGGCGGCACTCGGTCTCGGTCGGCGCTGGGAGTGCCTTGCAGGTTTCCGCACGCAATGTCTCGACCTGCAAATTAAGGCTGAGATCGGGCCGGATCAACTCATCCTGCTCCGGAGTCAAGCCGGAGTTTGCATAAAACTGGTCTCCACCGCCGTGCTCCTCCTTGAGTTTGTCAAAAGCTTGAGTGACTTCCTCCGCCGCCGGTTCGGAAATCGTCCGCTGCGCCTCTTGTGTCAGCAACGCTCGGAAGGTGATGTTGTCACGCGCATAGCCGCGAAACTCACTGTCTCGCTCACAGCAGGAGATCGAGGCCAAGCTTTCGTAATGGGCCTTGATCGCGGAGAATTCCTGATCGATGACGTCGTCGCCGATTGTCTGGCCGTTAATAACCAATGGCATGCCGCATCTTCCGCCGCGCGCGCAGCTTTAGCAATGGCGATTTACCCGGGAAAACGCAAATGGACTTGACCCGCCTCGACTTCTCCCCGATTCAATAGCTGACTTGTTTTAGCGCCACGGCAACTGGCCAAACGACAGGCGGAATGAACAAAGACGACTCAGCTCAACTCAACCGGCGCGATTTTCTGAACAGCTCCGCCTCCGGCTTGGCCATGGCGATGGCGAGCGGCGCGGTGCTCGAATTGACCCCCCAGGTGCTTGGCCAAGCGGAGGATGCCCAAAAAAACGACAATACACCGCCGGTCGCCGTCGGCGTGATCGGTTGTGGCGTATGGGGGAGGGAGTTGCTCAAGACGCTGGCAACAATCCCCAACGCACCGGTGGTCGCCGTGAGTGACACATATCCGGCTTATTTGCGGCGAGGCCTCCGTGGTGCTCCCAAGGCCAAAGGATACCCGTCGCACACCGAATTGCTTGCGGACGAAAACGTGCAGGCCGTCGTCGTAGCCACGCCGACGCATCTGCACCGGGAAGTCGCGCTTGCCGGCCTCGAGGCCGGTAAGCACGTCTACTGCGAAGCGCCGATGGCTCATGACATCGACGACGCGCGCGCTATCGCCAATGCGGCACAGTCCGCGCCCAAGCTCAATTTCCAGGTTGGTCTGCAAACGCGCTCTGATCCGCAGCGGCATTTTCTGATCCAATTCCTGCGCACCGGCGTGATGGGCAAGAACGCCTTGGCCAAGGGGCAGTGGCACAAAAAAACAAGCTGGCGCCGCGTCTCCCCCAACGCCGCGCGGCAGAAAGAACTCAACTGGCGGCTCGATCGCAAGTTGTCGAGCGGCCTTATCGGCGAGATCGGCGTGCACCAGGTCGATGCACTTGGCTGGTTCATGAACGAGCGGCCGGTTTCGGTGACCGGTTTTGGATCGATCATCCAGTGGAACGATGGGCGCAACGTACCGGACACGATTCAAACCGTGTTCGACTACCCAAGCGGCGCACGGACGATGTACGACTGCACACTGGCCAACTCGTTCGACGCAAGTTACGACATGATTTACGGCAGCTACGCGGCGCTGATGATGCGCGGCGCGCGCGCGTGGATGTTCAAGGAAGCCGACTCGCCGTTACTCGGCTGGGAAGTCTACGCCAAGAAAAATAGTTTCTTCGGCGAAACCGGCATCGCGCTGGTGGCTAACGCCACCAAACTAACCAATCACAACGACGACCCGAACAAAGACCCGGAAGGGACTAAACCAAGCCGGTTTCACGCCTTGGAGGCATTCGCAAAAAACTGCCACAAGCATCAGGTGGCTGTTGAGGACTTTGAGGCGTTGTTCGGTGACGATGATCCCGAGGCGCTCGCCGAGCACCTGGCCGAGACCAACAAAAACAAGCTCCCGTACGCGACGGATCAGGACGGGTTTGAGTCCGTCGTCATCACAGCCAAGGCCAACGAGGCCATCAACAGTGGCACACGCGTTGAATGGGACGAGAGCGAATACAGCCTTTAAACACAGTGCAGATGAAAAACATCATACAGCTGGGCCGCGTGTTAAGTGCTACCGCCGTAATTGCGTTCGCGGCGCAAACCCAGGCCGAGACCGTCACGTACTCCGCCAAGACTGGTAGCCTGTTGAAAATCAGCGGAACCTCCTCGGTGCACGATTGGGAAGTGAAGACCCGACTCATCGGCGGCAAGATGGAGTGGGATTCGTCCTTTCCGTTGGATCCCTCAAAGGCGGAACTGCCCAAGCTGGCCAAGGCGCCAAACGTCAGCGTCATCATTCCGGTACGAAACATCGAGAGCGGCAAGCAGCGAATGAACGAAGTCATGCACGGCGCATTGAACGCCCAGAAGCACAAGTACGCCCGGTACAGCCTCAAGGAAATGAATCTGACTGAAACTAAGCGCAAAGCCGGCGACCCACTGGTGTTCGACACCAAGGGCGCCCTAAACGTCAACGGCATAACGGCTCCGGTCTCGATGCAAATCAGCATCACAAAGACGGAGGGGGACAAGTTGAAAGTGAGCGGCAAAACTAAACTCAAGATGTCACAATTTGGAGTTGTGCCTCCGGCGCCAAAGATTGCCCTTGGCCTTATCACGACCGGCGACGATGTGAGTGTCGAGTTCAGTTGGTTCGTCGCTCCGAAAAAATAAGCTGCTAACGGGAGGCGGATTTAACGAATGCAGACAGGCTTAAGATGCGATTCGTAAAGATCTGTGTTCACCCAAGAAATCCGTGTCCCTGCTTGAAACTACAATCTTGAAACTAGAAACTCCCCCTCGTGCGCATCGCGCTGGGCCCCCATGAGCAACGAGGATAAAAACCTTAAAACCAGCTTTCAAGTGCTGACAGTAGCCTTGACGTTGCTGGTTTTTGGCGGAGCCATCTGGATTGCCAAAGAGCAAATGGGGGAGCGCATCCGTGAGCAGGTCCTGGCCCGATACGCGCAGGAGTTGTACGCTATTTCACTGGTGCATCAGGTGACGATGGCGGAGTCGGCCGAGATCCTGTTTATGGATGACGCGTTCGACCAGTTAACCGTCTATGGCGCTGTCGCTGAGCTGAGCGGCGCGATGGGGGTGCGGCTTTTCACGGCGGACGGCGAGTTTATTGCGGCCTCCCCAGAGAACATCGCTGAAGGCAGCTTGTCTGCAGGCCAGCTGGAGATGGCTCGCGCCTTTGCACCGGCCAGCATGTTGAACGATGCGCTCCCTGTTGAGGATATTTTTTGGGAACCGTTGCTTGAGGAGTTGTCTGCCGGCCAATCGCTGACTGTCAGGAGGGTCGTTCTGCCCGTTCACGTGGCAGAGGAGGACGAACTGCTCGGCGTGGTCGAGTTTCTTTTCTACGGCTCTGAGGCGCTTGCGGACATCAGCGAGTTGAACGACGGCTTGCTCCAGCAGGGCGTCTTTATCTTTGCTGCCGGCGGCAGTGTGATTGCGTTGCTTTTGTCACTCTCCTTTGCGCAGATTAACCGCATTCACCGTTCGCTGGCCAAGCGGACGTTCGCCCTCAAGAAGGCAAACCAGGAGCTCGCGCTCTCGGATCGGACCAGCGCGGTGGGAAGCGTGGCTTCGCATTTGATTCACGGCTTGCGTAACCCGCTGGCCGGACTGCGCGCATATCTCGATACCGGCCAACGAGACGCAGGTGGTTTATCGACCGCAAAATTAGCGGCCAAGCGCATGGAGGGCATGATCGACAACATCGTGCGAACCCTGGGAGAGAACGCTAGCGGAGTCGTTTACGAGTTGAGTGTTGCGGAGTTGCTCGAGATTTTAGAGTCGAGGATAGAACCGATCGCAGCCGGACATCATGTGCAACTCACCGTCATCAGCACCGGAGGCAGGGAGCTGGACAACCGTGAGGGGAACTTGGTTTTGTTGATTCTCGAAAATCTCACCCAGAATGCAGTGGAGGCATGCGAGCCAGGCGCGCGGGTTACGATTCGCGTCGGAGAAACCGGTGGCGTGACTTCGTTTGAAGTTAGCGACGATGCCCGCGGGTTGCCGGAGACGGTGAAGATGTCCCTGTTTCAACCCGGGAACACGTCAAAGGAGCAGGGGAGCGGGCTTGGGCTGGCGATTAGCGGGCAGTTAGCCGTGTCGATGGGTGCTGAACTGACCTTGGCCAAGTCTGATGAAAACGGGACAACATTTCGGCTAGCCCTGGCCAATCGCTCCGCCTAGCGGACGGCGTCGAAGACGTTGGCCAACCGCTTGAGGGTGGCGCTCATTTGGCCAAGCGGAATCATGTTTAGCCCGTCACTCGGCGACTTAGCCGGTTCCGGATGTGTCTCGATAAAGATCCCATTCGCACCAGCCGCAAGCGCCGCCTTGGCCAGAATCGGCGCAAACTCACCCTGGCCCGCCGAGCGGTCGCCGTTACCGCCGGGCAATTGCACCGAGTGTGTGGCGTCGAACACCACCGGGTAACCGAACGACTGCATGATCGGGATCGACCGCATGTCGGCGACGAGATTGTTGTAGCCGAAGCTGGAACCCCGTTCCGTGAGGATAATTTTTTTATTCCCACAATGGGCCGCCTTGGCCGCAACCTGCTTCATCTCACTTGGGGAAAGAAACTGGCCTTTTTTTATGTTCACGATTTTTCCGGTGTTTGCGGCGGCGGCGATGAGGTCAGTTTGACGGCAGAGAAAAGCGGGGATCTGCAAAATGTCTACGACCTCGGCGGCCAGTTCCGCCTGTTGCTCGGTGTGGACATCGGTAAGCACGGGAATGCCGACTTTGTCGCGAACCGAGCGAAGAATGCGCAGGCCGCTTTCGACGCCCGGCCCGCGCCTGGTTCTGCTAGAGGTGCGGTTAGCTTTGTCGAAACTCGCCTTGAAAACGTAAGTGATGCCAAGCGCGGCACAGGTGCGCTTGAGTGACTTTGCGACCTTCAGGCATAACGCCTCGGTTTCGATCACGCACGGGCCGGAAAAAAGGAACAGTCGGCTTGAGTTGCTGAGCGACTTGAATAGGGCGTTTGGGGTCATGTGGTGTAATTTATTCCGCAGAGGACAGTATTAATGATCCGTTCATTATCCAAAAAACGCCAATTGACCAAGCGAATGCCCATCTGACGGCATGGGAGCGAACTGTAATGTTGCAGCCGAGACTGTCGAGAGATTTGTCAAGTTGCCACGGCTTTACAGGGGTTGGCGCACAAAAAGTTGCTCAGGTATCGTTGACGATATTGCCAACACCCAATATCGCTGGAGACAACTTATCCACAATTTGAGCAATTCGCTTGACGATTGCGGCTGTTTTGCTTGAAATGCCGCTCATGACTTTTCGTCTGTTTTTGTTGTGTGTCGCGTCTTCACTAGCGGCTGTCTCTGTAGGCTGCATCAGCACTCCCCAGGGGAAACAATTCGGAGTCCCCGGCGTGCGAGACACCGTGGTCAGTCGCTACGAACGACCGATCGATCAGGTGATTAGCTCAGCCCGCGAAGTGCTTTCACGCACCGGAACCATAACCGGGGACGACGTGATCAACAACGAGGTTTCCGCCAAAATAGACAGCCGCAGCGTATGGGTGACGGTTTCCGAGGTAGAACCGCTTGTGACGGAGGTGAAGGTCCGCGTGCGCTCTTCACGCGGGACGGCAGACCTGGCCACGGCTGCGGAGATCGACAAGCAGATTGCCATTGGATTGGTGGTTTCCCCCTAATCAGCTTTTCAGGCCCACGTCATCATCGTAGCTGCCCAACTGCAGCTTTTTGCTTTTCTTGTTCGCTCCCCGCATCTCGACCCGGAGGTAGGCAATTCGCTGCTCTGCCCGCGCCGCCGGGGCCGCATTTGGATCGAGTGAAATGATTCGCTGCAGGGTGGAGCGAATCGACTCGTACGTTTCGACGCTCTTGATCTGAATATCAGCGATCTTGTTCAGCCAGGCTGTTTTTTGGTGAATCGTCGTTCCGGGCAAAGCCAAAAGATGCTCGTATTGCTGTACCGCCAGTGCGGGTTGTTTCATGTGTCCGAGATACAGCGCCGCCAATTCCTCCCGGTTATTGATTGAGTCGGGGTGCAACGCGACTCTGCGGAGGCACATTTGTAGCTTGACCTCATAGTCCTGAAGCGGATCAGCCTCGACGGCCCTTGGTATTTCAAGCGGCCCGGTGAAATCATCCTTCGCCGCAGACTCCTCGACCAGGTGGCGGTACGACTCGTTGAAATCCTCGGTGGCAGCTTCGCTCTCCTCTGACGCATCGAGGCTGGAGAGTCGTTGCGATGCAAACTGTGCCGCCTGAGTGCCTGGCAACGCCTCCCGAATTTGCTCCAATGTCCGCTTTCCCGCCGCCGCGTCCCGGCCGATCGTCAACTGCCAATCGGCCATTTTGTTCAGCGCGACCGGCAAGTTGAACCTCATCCTATCAGGGTCCTCCAACGTTTCCTGAATGGTCCCCACCGCCGCGGGCAGGTCGTTGAGGTTTTCCGCTTGGATGCTAGCCTTGAGCATCAACCCATCGAAGTCCCCGGGGTACTGCTCCAACTGGATCTCAACAGCCTTAACCGCATCCTCGTATTGCCCCCGCTTGCGCTTGGCCAATGCCTGCCCGTAAGCCGGCCCCTCGTAAGCCTCCGTGTCATCACCGGAAAATGCCGTCGTCAGGGGGGAGGAAAGCGTGTTGGCGATTGTGGGCGTCCAAGCCAACCCCAGCAAAACGGCAAGGGCAACCGCAACCAAGAGCACGAATATCAACGCAAAACCCTCCTGCGCGGCTATCGCTGAATACGCAATCCCAAAAAAAACAACGAAGGATAAAACCCAAAGCCCAATGACCGTGACCGGATCATTCTGCGGATTGCGCAACTGCTTGCGGATGATGTAAACAACAACAGCCAAGCCCATCCCCCCAATAAGGATCAACCCGAGAAGCCGTTCTGCCGTTGCCTCCAGCAAGGTCATCGCATTTTCATTTTAAGTGAAAGCGCAGTCGACTCCGTGCCCCGGTTTTCGTGTCGCGCATTTCCATTTCGTCCACCTGCCACTGGCCATTCTTTTTTGTGAGTCCCTTGACGGCAAAACGCTTTACCGGCTTGGTCTCTCCTGAGTAGATATCGGCGAGCAGGATGCCTCCTGATTTTTCATCCACCCACGAAACAACGCGGTGATATTCCCCCGTGAGCGGCTTAAGGTTGCGGCTTTCGAGGACGTAGCAAAGCCGGCTTTTGCGGCGCTGCGTTCTCAGGACAACCTGGCTTGGCCAATGGAGAAAATCCACCCCAAGGTCGGCAATGAAGAAGGATGACCCAGCAAGGCTGGAATAAATTTCCGCCCGCTTGGGCAAGCCGGATTTTTTCTCGTACCGATTGGGTCGCCCAATCTCATGGTGCACCCGCCAATAATCGGAGATTTCCTCGTCGCGCTTAGCCGTGTAAGTTGTCTGCCACTCCGTTAGCCCTAGTTTCTCGACTTGAATAACGACATCGGTGTTTAGACGTTTTCTTTCACGTACGATCACTTCCATGGTGGCTCGAATCTGAACGTTCTTTTCCGGAACCAACTCCCGAATGGTACTTGCCAGTTGTGACCCGTCGGGCAGGGGGTCTTTCGCCTGTAGAGCAAACGGGAATAGCAGGACAGTCAGCAACACTGCACGGAGTGGCATATAAATTGGAGCGAAAATCGGCACGAATTATTTTCTAGGAGTTGATTCTGGCCCGGGGATTATTCTAAACAAGATAATTGTTCACTTGGCGTACTCTACAAATCGGTTTTCCCGAACCATCGTCACCCGAATTTGCCCCGGGTATTGGAGTTCATCCTCGATCTTCCGCGCAATCTGCCTCGCAAGATCGTAACTTTCCTCATCGCTGATCTTTTGTGGGTTCACGATGATTCGGAGTTCCCGACCGGCTTGAACCGCATAACATTTTTCGACGCCGTCGAACGAAGCCCCGATCCGTTCCAGGTTTTTGAATCGCTGAAGATAGGCTGTCATCGTTTCCGAACGTGCGCCCGGCCGGGAGGCGCTGATGGCGTCGGCAGCGCTGACGAGAATGCCCCAGATGAATTCATAAGGCACCTCGCCGTGATGCGATGCGACACCGTTAACAACATCCTCCGGCTCCTTGTGCCTCTTGAGAAACTCTGCGCCGACGATCGCGTGAGGCCCTTCGGCTTCCTCGGACATCGCCTTGCCAATGTCGTGAAGCAACCCAATGCGTTTGGCCTTGCTGACGTCCAGCCCCATCTCTGCGGCTAGCAATCCCATCAAGTGCGCGACCTCGACCGAATGTGCCAGGACATTCTGCGAGTAACTGCTCCGATATCGGAGTTTGCCGAGCACCGAAAGCACGTCTTGGCTGAGCGTGCCGACGCCGGCCCTTTGAGCCGCCTCTTCGCCGACATTGGCCAAATTGTAGTCGTTTTCCTCCGTGACCTTTGAGACGACTTCCTCGATTCGTGTGGGATGGATCCGGCCATCCTTGACAAGTCGTGACATCGATTCCCGAGCGATCGCGCGCTTGATCGGATCGAACCCGGACAGCACAACGGTGTTCGGCGTGTCGTCGATCAACACGGTAACCCCAGTGGCCATTTCGAAGGCGCGAACGTTGCGGCCCTCCCTGCCGATGATGCGCCCCTTGATTTCCTCATCTCCGTTCAGCGTAATTGTAGCCGTGGTGGCTTCGTAAGTGTGTTCACCGGAGAAACGCTGGATGGCCAGGCCAATGATCCGTCGCGCCTTCTCCTCGGCGTGATCTTTCGCCCCTTCAACGATCGCCTTCGAAATTTGATTGGCCTCCATTTTGGTTTCATCGCCGATAATCCCAAAAAGTTGCTCCCGCGCATCGTCCGGGCTCAAGCCGGTGATTTTGATGAGCGCCTCCTTGTGTTGCGTGATCAACCGCTCCGCCGCTTCCTGCTTGTTGCTTAAATCCGCTTCGAGCTGATGGACGGAGGTCTGCTTTTGTTGAAGTTGTTCTTCGTTCTCGAGCAGCGATTGAAGCTGCCTATCGAGCAATGATTCCCGTTCCTCGAGTCGCTTCTCCCTCTGGCGAATCTCCTCGGTCTCGGCACCGATGACATTCTCCATTTCAACGCGCAACCGATCGGTCTCCTCCCGCGTCAGCATACGGGCACTTCGGGTCAGCACCTCGGCCTCGCGGCGGGAATGTTTCTTGAGGGAAGTCTCGGTGCTTTGCAGCGCACGGCGAATCTGCCGCTTCTGATCCTTACGAATCCATATCATGGCGACAATCATGGCTACTGCCATGACGACTAACAACCAAGGCTCTGCTGCTGCCAAGTTTTGCATGGAATCTTAAGCGGGTGGGGGGACCAGCCAACCGTTGGGTGTCGCAATCATGTCCATTTTGACATCGTGCCTCTCCACCGGCACGTCAGGATACACTTGTTGCTCGAAGCAGACGCCGCATTTTTTGGCAAGGATGTCAGCCAACAACCTATCGAAGTACCCACCGCCACGGCCCAGTCTGCCACCAAGGCCGCAGAAGGCTACCCCAGGCACAATCGCCAAGTCGAGTTGCTTCGTGTCCGTTATTTGACTATTTGATGTAGGCTCAGGAACGCCGAATTTGCCCGGCACAAGGTCACTCAAGTTGTCTACCTCGCAAACCTCGTAAGATTTTTTTTTAACTGAAAAACGAGGCAGAGCGACCAATTTACTGTTTTTTAACCCGCTTTCCATGAGTGAGCTAACATTCAATTCGCCACTCATCGGGGCGTAAAGCATTACTTGGTTAGCCCTCTGCCACACCGTTGACTCAAGAATCAGACGGCAAACGGCGAGTGAACCCTCCTCCGCTTGCCCGGGGGCCATCCCTTCCATGGCCAAGCGCGTCTCACGGCGGGCCAAGAGTTTGGCCTCTGACATGTTAATTCTGTTTGTCCCCTTGGTCATTACTCAACTTCGCGAAGTGCTCCCGCCAATAATCGACCCGGGCCTTGATCTTTTTTTCCACACCCTGTTCGGTAGGTTCGTAAAACCGGCGAACCGCTCCGAGGTAGTCCTGCGCCACAAAATGCCCCGGAAAATCGTGCGAGTATTTGTACCCCTCACCGTTGCCGAGTTTTTCTGCGCCGGAGTAGTGGGAGTCCTTGAGGTGGCCCGGAACCGGAATAGTTTTTCTAGATCGAACATCCGCCAGGGCGGCATCGATGGCCTTGATGACGCTGTTGCTCTTGTTGGCGCCGGCGATATAGATGGCGGCCTCGGCGATCGGTATCCGTGCCTCGGGCCAACCGATAAACTCGGCGGCTTGAAATGCCGCGTTGGCCAGCACCAAAGCCATCGGATCGGCCAACCCAACGTCCTCGGCGGCATGGATGACGATGCGGCGGGCAATGAAGCGCGGATCTTCCCCAGCGTGAATCATCTTCGCCAACCAGTAAAGCGTCGCATCGACATCGCTGCCACGCATCGACTTGATGAATGCGGAAACCGTGTCGTAGTGTGCGTCCTCGTCACCGTCGTACACCACCGCTTTTTTCTGGATGCAGTCTTCGGCAACCCGCAGGGTGATATGAATAACACCGCCGGCATTTGGCACCGTGGTCAACGCAGCGATTTCCAGAGAGTTGAGCGCCTTGCGCGCATCGCCGTCGGACACTCTGGCCAAGTGCTCAATCGCCTCGGGTGCCGCCTCGCATTTCAAGTGTCCCAAACCTCGTTCCTCATCTCCAAGGGCGCGTTCGATCAAGAGGGCGATCTCCTCTTGTGAAATTGGCTCCAGTTCAAAAATCTGCGACCGCGAAACTAGCGGCGAGTTGACGAAGAAAAACGGGTTGTGCGTGGTGGCGCCGATCAGGCGGACGGTGCCGTTCTCGACATCCGGCAGAAGCGTGTCCTGCTGCGACTTGTTGAATCGGTGAATCTCGTCGATGAACAGCAGCGTCGTCGCTCCTGAATTGGCCAGTCGGTTGGCCGCCGTGGCCAAAACGCGGCGCATGTCCGCGACATTCGACTCCACACCGCTCAACCGTTCGAAACGGCTCTTGGTCTGGTTGGCAATAATTTGCGCCAGGCTGGTCTTGCCCGTGCCCGGGGGGCCGAAGAAGATTAGCGACTGGATGCGATCAGCCTCTATGGCGCGGCGAAGCAGTTTGCCCGGAGCGAGAATATGCCCTTGCCCCACGTACTCGCCCAGCGTGTGCGGTCGCATCCGGGCGGCCAATGGCTGATACTTGTGACTTGGTGACGGTTCGCCACTCGGATCCATTCCCGAATCCGACTTGGCTTGGTCTAGTGAAAAAAGGTCGCCACTCACGCAAGGCGAGAGTAGCAACCGGCGAAGGCTCTCCCAACGCAAAAAACCCGCGACTCAAAAGCCGCGGGTTTTTAAAGCCCCGCCATTGCCGTGTTGAACGAATCCGATGAACGGAAGGTACAAGTGGATCCGGCTCGTCGTATATCGCGACTTCCAGTAAAGGCCTGTCGGTCACAACCCGAGTGCTGGTTCCTTAACCATTAGAAATAAGGTCCAGGGATAGTTGCAAATCACGCGCAACAGCAGGGAAATCAACCTGTCTGCAACGGGCGAAACAGTAGCTCTCAACGAAACATGTGCCAAGTCAAAAACAGGGCAGCCTCGCTTGCCCAAGCGCTTAGTGCTTGATCCTCTCCCAGCCGGAGAGGGAAGGGTGAGGGAGAAAACAAACGACTCATTCGGAGGTTCCGCTCGCGATTAACAGCGGAGATTCCAGGGTGAACAACCGACTCCAGCGACAGAAGCATTAACTCCGCAATAGACAAGATATGGGCCAAGGCAAGTGTGCGGCTCGCATACGCTTCCCATCAACTGGCCTAAACTGAGATGATCTCAGCCCGGAACGAAGCCTAGATTGCCGCCATCCCGATCGAGGCAGCAAACGACCTCCAGCAAAACTCCCTAAACGTTCTTGCGTGGCTTTCGGCCCGGCCGGAGTCCTCGCTCCACTGTTTTCCAAAAAGTTCGCTCTTTATTCTGTTTTCGAGCATCATTCTGCGCGTGACGGGAGGGGCAGGGGGTTTTGCTTCCAGTCCAGCGTACAACAGTAAATGGAAATCGAAAGAATCCGTAACTTCAGCATCATTGCCCACATCGACCACGGGAAGACGACTCTGTCTGACCGGTTGCTGCACCTCACAGGAACCATTTCTGAGCGTGACATGGAGAATCAGTTGCTTGACTCGATGGATCTCGAGAAGGAGCGAGGCATCACCATCAAGGCACACCCGGTCACAATGTATTACAAGGCCAAGGATGGCAAAAGGTACGAGTTGAACCTGATCGACACGCCGGGGCATGTGGATTTTTCCTACGAGGTATCGCGGAGCTTGAGTGCGTGCGAGGGGGCCTTGCTGATCGTGGATGCCGCCCAAGGAGTCGAGGCACAAACGGTGGCCAACGTCAATCTGGCCATGAACCAAAACCTGACCATTATCCCGGTGATCAACAAGATCGACCTTCCGCACGCCGATGTTGACAGGGCGAAGCAGCAACTCGAGGAAATCCTCGCCATACCGGCCGACGATGCAGTGCTCGCCAGCGCCAAGGAGGGCATAGGGACAGAGGACGTGCTAGAGGCAATTGTCAGGTACGTGCCTCACCCCGTGGCAACCGATGCGCCTTCGCTCCAGGCACTCGTGTTCGATTCCTATTTTGATTCGTACCGCGGCGTGGTCACGATGATTCGGGTTTTCAACGGGCGCATAAAGGCGGGGATGAGCATCAAGATGCTGCACTCCAACAAAACAGTGGAGGTGAAGGAAGTGGGCAGCTTCAACCCCAAGCCTTATAAGAGAGAAGTCCTTGAGGAGGGTGAGACTGGTTACCTGAGCGCCAACATCAAGACGCCTTCGGATGTCAAAATAGGCGACACCCTGACCGACCCTCGAAACCCCTCAAGCCCGTTGCCCGGCTTCAAGGAGATCAAGCCCATGGTGTTCAGCGGCATCTACCCGATTAACTCCGCAGACTACGAGCACTTGAAGGCGAGCTTGGCTAAGCTGCAACTCAACGACTCGGCCTTTTTTTTCCAGGCAGAGAGTTCGGTCGCACTTGGCTTCGGTTTCCGTTGCGGCTTCCTTGGTTTGCTGCACTTGGAGATCATTCAAGAGCGGTTGCGGCGCGAGTTCAACATGGACATCATCGCCACCTATCCCAGCGTGGTTTACAAAGTCGTTACTACCAGCGGGGAGAAAATGGACATCGACAACCCCGTTTATCTTCCCGAGCAAAACTTTATCACCACCATTTCCGAGCCGATGGTGAAGGCGTACCTCATGTGCCCCAATGAATACATCGGCGACCTTATGAATCTGGCCGGAGAAAAGCGCGGGATCATCCAGGAGACAGAGACACTGGATTCCGGCCGCGTGATTCTCATTGGGCGAATTCCACTGAATGAAATCCTGATCGATTTTCACGACCGCATCAAGAGCATCACAAGGGGATACGGTTCGCTGGACTACGAATATGACGGTTACGAACCTGCCAAGATGGTCAAGTTAGACATGCTGGTGAACGGCGATCCAGTGGACGCATTCTCCCTGATCACGCACCGGGACAAGGCCGAGCAGCGGGGCAGGGCGCTTGCATCCAAACTCAAGGAGGTTATCCCACCACAGCAATACAAGGTGGCCATTCAAGCGGCAGTTGGAGGCAAGGTGGTCGCACGTGAAACAGTGAACGCACTCCGCAAGGACGTCACGGCCAAGTGTTACGGCGGAGACATCACCCGAAAACGAAAACTTCTCGAGAAGCAAAAGGCGGGGAAAAAGCGAATGAAATCGGTGGGCTCCGTGAACATTCCGCAGCAGGCATTCATCGAGGTGCTCAAGGCGTAAAGGAATCGAATGTATTTTCTACGCTGGCTTTTATTCAGGCGCTTCAGGATGGCGGCGGAGCTTTGCCATCAAGCCGGAAAACTGCTGAACCATCAAAAGGACCAATTGTCCCCGGAAGCCATCAAGGAAATCCGGGAGGCGATCGCGAATTTGCGAACGGCGATGCAATCTGGTTACAACCGGAAAACACTGGATGATCAAATAAACAGGCTGGAAAAAACCGGAAGTCGCAAACTGATACCATACCAAAGCCCCGGGATGCGCGAAAACGTGGAGGTGGCGCTTTTCGCCGTGGCTATCGCCATGAGTATCCGCACCTTCTTTGTTCAGCCGATGGGCATTCCTACAGGATCGATGCAGCCCACACTCTACGGCATCACGGAAGGGAACCTTGGCCAAGAGGAGTTGGCACCGACCGGCGTCAACGCCTGGGTTCAGCATTACCTTGCGGGGGTGTCGTATCATCACTTGATATCAGACGGAAACTGGAGATTGATTAACGTCGATCCACCGAGGAAAAGCTTTGTCTTCTTCAACAAGCAGCGGCTGACATTTCAGGACATGGACACCAAAAAGGAAATTGTCCAAGACATCAGTCCGCCGATGAACAGCGGAAAGTCCATGTTAGGCTACGGCAAGCCATTTTCTGGTTCATTAAAGGAGTTTATACTGAATTCGCACAATAACTATATATACAGTTCAGGAGATGACATTATCAAGATGCGCCGAGAGTCGGGGGATCACTTGTTGATCGACAGGTTGACCTATAATTTCCGCAAACCCGACCGTGGAGAAATTATCGTTTTTGAAACAAAAAACATCAAAGACCTTAAGCAGGATTTGTTCTACATCAAGCGCTTGGCCGGGTTGCCCAACGAAAAAATTCAAATTGGTGACGATCGTCATTTGATCATCAACAACCAACGTCTTGACGCCTCTGATCATCCCTTTGAACTGGTTTATTCCTTTGATGTCGCAGAAGAAATTCCACCACCGCAAGACAGCCGTTTTTCCGGGCACGTCAACCAAAAGGTTTTTCAGCAATTCAATGGTGTCCATTATATCTCACCAAACTTCATGAACGCCTCCCATGAATTCAAAGTCCCACCTAATCGCTACTTAGCTTTGGGGGACAACACAGTCAACAGCATGGATTCGAGAGGCTGGGGATCGCTTCCCGGTAAAAACATCTTTGGCAAAGCTTCATTCATTTATTGGCCTTTTTTTGCCCAAACAGCCAGAACACGCCCATATCGTTTTGGTTGGGCCTTTCAATAGTATTCGCACAATAAATGTTATATTTACTTAACGTGGCTTCTTTTCTCGATCGTGGGTAATTTCGCTCCCTGTTTCGCTCGCTTGGTAACGTTACCAAACGGTCTCGAAGTCATCCTTCAATCAGACGATTCTGCCCCGGTTGTTTCTGTTCAGGCTTGGTGCCGAACCGGTAGCATTCACGAAGGTAAATGGCTGGGGGCTGGCATGTCCCATGTGCTTGAACACATGCTTTTCAAGGGCACAAGCAGCCGCACCGGGCTAGAGATCGATCACTCCATCCAGGATGCCGGTGGCCACATGAACGCCTACACCTCCTTTGACCGCACAGTTTACCACGTAACCATTCCAGATACCGGTGCAAAACTCGCCACCCAGATACTCTGTGACATCACGCAGAACGCCACCCTGCCCGAGGATGATTTACCAGGCGAACTCGATGTCATACGGCGGGAAATGGAAATGGGCAACGACGACCCCTCCCGCCGAGCTGGCCGTCGCCTATTTGAGACGGCCTACACGAAGAGCCCCTACCGACACACGGTTATTGGGTATCGCGATATCTTTGACAAGCTGACTCGCGACGATCTTCTCAATTATTACCGCGAACGTTACGCCCCAAACAACTGCTTCATCATCGTGGTCGGAGCTATCGATACCGAAGAGATTCTTGAGTCGATCAACGACTGTTACGCCACTCAACCGGCACGATCGCTCCCCCCTGTTCTGCTGACAAATGAGCCCCGCCAAGTGGCCGCCCGCGAGGTCATCGACGAAGGCCCGTTCGAGCATGCGCACTTTCACTTTGCATGGCACATTCCCGATGTCCGGCACGATGACATACCCGCTCTGGATGTGCTATCAACCCTGCTTGGCGGCGGTCGGAGTTCCCGCCTCTACCGCCATGTTCGTGATGCCAAGGCGTTGGTTCACTCCGTTGATGCATGGACCTACACTGGCGAGCAAACAGGGCTGTTCGGCATGAGCGCCGTGGCCGATGCGGACAAGCTTGGCCAAGCGCAAGCCGCCATGCTCGCCGAGTTGCAACAATTCAAAGACTCACTCGCCGACGAGTCGGAATTGGCCAAGGCGATAAAGCAGTTCACTGCCGGAAACCTTTCCGCACTCAAGACCATGCAGGGCCAAGCCGCAGACTTGGGAAGCAGTTGGCTTCACGCCGGTGACCTTGATTATTCACGGAAACAATTGGAAGCCGCCCGTGCCGTCAATCCCGACTCCCTTCAAGATGTTGCCAATCGGTATTTAACCACTGAAAATCAAACCCTTTACGCGCTGACTCCCACCGGCTCCACCTCCAAGCCAAAACCTCGCGTAACATCACGGCGCGCCACCGATATTGAGAAAATCGAACTCCCAAACGGACTTCGATTGTTGCTCAAGAAAGACAATCGCCTCCCCTTTACTCACTTTAGAGTTGGTCTGCTGGGCGGAGTGTTAAGCGAGACCTCGGCAAACAGCGGTCTTACACGATTGATGAGCCGCACCATGCTCAAGGGAACGGCCAACCGCACGGCCTCGGAGATCGCCTCCGAGATCGAGTCCGCCGGCGGCAGCATCGACACATACAGCGGCAACAACAGCTTCGGCCTGAGCCTCGACATTCTGAGTGACGATGCCGCGCTTGCCCAATCGGTGTTTCTCGACGTGCTCCTTTCACCAGCGTTTGACTCAGGCGAGATTGAGCGCGAGCGCACCTCTCAACTGGCTGCCATCGAACAGCAACGCGACCATCTGCTCTCGCACACACTCAAGAAACTTCGGAGCCTGATTTTTGGCGACACAGGTTACGGGCTGGACAGTATTGGCCAGGCACCCGTAGTTACGTCGTTATCCCACAAACAGATCGCTGCCCACCACAATACGCTCGCCGCCCCAGCCAACGCAGTCATGGCGGTCTTTGGCGACATCGACGCCAACCAAGTTCGCGAGCAAATCGAATCGGCCTTGGCCAAGTGGGACACCCCTGCTCCGTCAATTGCTCTGCCCGAGCCTAATCCGCTTTCAAAAACCAAGCGAGACAGCGCCTCTACAGAAAAAGAACAGGCAGTCGTCACGCTTGGTTTCCAAGGCTGCACGCTTGCCCACACCGATCGATACGCGATGGATTTGATCTCCGAGGCGCTGAACGACATGGGCTCGCGGTTGTTCCTGAAAATCCGCGAGGAACTCGGGCTGGCTTATTACGTCGGCACACAGAATTTCACTGGGCGAATCCCCGGTTGCTTCACCTTTTACGCTGGAACCGCCGCCGAGTCGGCCGCCCAGGTAGAAGAGGAGTTGACCAGCCAAGCTAAGCATCTGGCCAAGGAGGGCCTCACTGAAGGTGAGCTACGCCGCGCCAAGGCCAAGCTCACTGGGCAAAAGAAAATCGCCCGCCAAGACTTGGGCACCGTCGCCTTCGCCACTTGCATGGACGAACTGCTTGGCCTCGGCTACAACTATCACGCCGAGGAAGACTCCCGCACAGAGTCCGTCACGCTGGATCAAGTCCGCGACGTCGCCGCCCGTTATTTCGGCACCGATCATTTCGCCGCCGCCGTCTCGCTTCCCCCTAAATAGCCGCCCTGCCCCCTTGCAGGTGAGCCTGATATGTGCTTTAGTGGTGGTTGTCATTTGACAACGCTTTGGGGGCGTACTGGTTATCGACCAGTTGAATACGTTCTCGATTGCATGCCGAGGATGGTTCGCTCCCCTCGTAAAACCACCGAACCAAAAACATAACTGCCAACGAAGAATTGGCCCTCGCGGCATAATCCCGCGACGTCTGCCCCTGGATACCTGCTAAGGGGTGCAGGCGCCGAAAGCAGGTTAGGATGGAAGCCGGAGACGGCGCGGCTCTCAACCGAAATTTTTTCAGCCGACTAGGTGAACGGATTCGCGTCAGGCCGCTATCCCGGAATCAACAATTTTGCCTGACTAAGCATGTAGAGGTCTTGGATAGGTTTAATTGGGACGGGGGTTCGACTCCCCCCGCCTCCACCACTTTTTGCTAGTGTTTAGGCGTTTTTAGTTTTTAGTTGGCACCAAATTGGCACTAATATCAAAG
>MPLU02180888.1_pt1 | contig 29203 bp, 23 predicted proteins | sample 1617381 | NCBI WGS metagenome assembly MPLU02 (sample SAMN05944801, study PRJNA350692) | marine metagenome | biome: marine; feature: ODZ; material: water; isolation source: 90 m water sample filtered on 0.2 um supor filter | place: Pacific Ocean | collected 2012-04-08 | depth 90m m
AACCGACAAGTGGGCGGGACCCCCGTCGCACCTTCGCGTCGCTGAGGTTCCGAAACTACCGGCTGTACTTCTTCAGCCAGATCGTGTCGTTCAGCGGCACATGGATGCAGTCACTCGCCACCGCCTGGCTCGTCATCGAGCTGACCGGCAGCGGCACGGCGCTCGGCACGGTGATGGCGGCGAGGTTCGCCCCCACACTGTTTCTGGCTCCGTTCGGCGGCGTCATCGCCGACCGACTGGACAAGCGTCGGCTGATCGCAGCGACCCAGGCACTCCAGGGCGTGCTCGCGTTGATCTTCGGCCTCGTCACCGTCGCCGGAGTGGTTGAGCTCTGGATGGTCTACGCCCTGTCCGCCGGTTTCGGGGCCATCACCGCGCTCGACAATCCGAGCCGCCAGACCTTTGTGATGGAAATGGTCGGCCCCGACGACGTCAGCAACGCCGTGACGCTGAACAGCGTCGTCACCAACGGTGCCCGCGTGGTCGGCCCTGCCGTGGGTGGAGTCGTCATCGCCACCATGGGAGTGGGCGAGTGCTTCCTCATCAACGGTGCGAGCTACCTCACCGTCGTGATCGCGATGTACCTGATCCGGCGCGAGGACCTCCACCCGGCGGCACGCACGCCGCGCGCGCCGCGTCAGCTCCGGGACGGACTCCGGTATGTGTGTAGCGAGCCGATCCTTCGCACCACCCTGGCCATGCTGGTGCTCATCGGCACCCTCACCTTCGAGTTCGCCACGACCTTGCCGATGCTCGCCGAGTTCACCTTTGCCGCCGGCCCATCGGGCATCGCCGGCCTCACGTCGCTGATGGGACTCGGCGCCGTTGTCGGCGGGCTGATCGTCGCTTCGACGGGACCACCGACGCCGCGGCGCCTCATCGCCGTCGCGGCCGGATTCGGGATCGCCGTCGGCATCGTCGCGGTGATGCCGAGCATCGAACTCGCCTACCTCGCGATGCCCCTGGTCGGCGCAACGAGCATCGCCACCACTTCGCTCTCGAACGCAACCTTGCAGCTCAACTCCGACCCCGCGTTTCGGGGCCGCGTGATGGCCTTGTTCTCGGTCGCGATGATGGGATCGACACCCATCGGCGGCCCGATCGTCGGTTGGGTCGGCGAACACATCAGCCCCCGCGCTGCGCTCCTCGCCGGTACAGCCGGGGCTCTCCTCGCCGCTGCGATCGGCTGGTCACAGTTCCGCCGGCCAACACCGACCCCCGCCCACCGACCCGCTGAACAGGAGGCCCATCAATGAGCGCCGTCGACCAAGCCCTCCCGACGACGACCCTCGAACTCCGCTCGACCGTGGCCGACGACGCAACCGTCACGATGTCGCTGCACGAGGCCGGCGTAGCCCCACCCGACCGCCACGAAGTGACGGTCCGGATCGAAGCCGCGCCGATCAACCCCTCCGACCTGGGGGTGATGCTCGCCCGTGCCGATGTCGCCACCGCTCGGCCGCTTGCCGGTGAGACCACCGGGCTCCAGGCCGACCTGCCCCTGGGCGCGGCCGGGGCGCAGGCCGCCCGGCTCGGTCGGGCGGTGCCTTGTGGCAGCGAAGGCGGCGGAGTCGTCATCGCTGCGGGATCCTCTCCCGAAGCTCAGGCACTGCTCGGACTCACGGTCGGATTCGCATCTGGCAACTCCTACGCGCAGTTCCGCACCATCCCCGTCGCACAGTGCTTCCCCATGCCCCCGGGGACGACGCCCGAGCAGGCGGCGGCTCCGTTCGTCAACCCACTCACGGCGCTGGGGATGGTGGAGACGATGCATGAAGGGGGCCACCGTGCGATCGTCCACACCGTCGGGGCATCAAACCTCGGCATCATGCTCAACCGACTCTGCCAAGCCGACGGCATCCAACTGATCAACATCGTGCGGAGGGCCGAGCAGGCGGAGGTCCTGCGCGATCTCGGGGCCGAACACGTCCTCAATTCGACCTCTGACAACTTCGAGGACGACCTCGTCGAGCTACTCGGAGCCACTGGCGCGACGATCGGCTTCGACCCGATCGGCGGCGGCGAAATGACATCGACACTGCTCGCCGCGATGGAGCGCGCCGTCAGCACTCGCTACGACACGTACAGCCCACCTACGCACAAGCAGGTGTTCATCTACGGAGGCCTCGACCGCTCCCCGACGATGCTCCGACGCGACTTCGGAACCTCGTGGTCGGTGGGTTCCTGGCGACTCCGACCCTTCCTCGCTCGCATCGGCCCAGACCGTGCCGAGCCGCTCCGCCGGCGCGTTGCCAGCGAGATCACGACCACGTTCGCGAGCTCCTACGGCCTTCGGCTCTCACTTGCAGACGCCGTCGACCCCGACCGAGTACGCATCTACTCCCAGATGACCACCGGCAAGAAGGCGCTCATCGCCCCACAGGTCTGAGGGGCGGGGACTCGGGCCCGGTCCGGCGAGCCGTCCGAGTCGTTGGTCGACACTTCGACGCTCCGCGGGAGAGACCATCGAGATCGATACGCAGCCTCGTTGAAGTGGCCCAACGTGCGTGCATCGCCATCGACGACGGCAACCGCACCAAAGCTCGATCCCAAAGGGCCAAACCAGCCCCACCGGTAACCTTCACAGCGAGGAAGACCGTTATCGGCAGTAACGCGCCACATAACGCGCCGCCCTCGCCCTCGTAGCTCAGTCGGATAGAGCGACCGCCTCCTAAGCGGTAGGCCACAGGTTCGATTCCTGTCGAGGGCGCCATGAACCAGCCCTTAGACCCGACCCCGCAGGGCCCGACCTCACACCAAGACGCGCCTGCCTGGTACCGACACGCGCTAGACGTCCCACACGGTGACAGCACCGTCACTGTCGACGGTGCCGACATCCACTACCTCACCTGGGGCGAGCCCGACCGGCCCGGCCTCGTCTTCGTGCACGGCGGCGCCGCCCACGCCCACTGGTGGACTCACGTGGCCGCCCTGTTCGCCAGCAACTACCGCATCGCGGCGATCGACCTGTCCGGTCACGGCGACAGCGACCGTCGTGCCGTCTACTCCCTCAACGCCTGGACGGACGAGGTGGTAGCTGTCGCCGACGCCGCCGACATGGCCGGCCTGCCAATCGTCATCGGCCACTCCATGGGCGGCTTCGTCACTCTGGCCACCGCGGCCCGCCACTCCGACCGCCTAGCCGGCGGCGTAGTCATCGACTCGCCCGTCGTGAAGGCCGACCCCGAGATGGATACGGGCCGCCGTGACAACTTCCGGAATCCCAAGGTGTACCCGGACGCCGCCACGGCCATCGCCCGCTTCCGCACCGTGCCCGAACAGGACCACTACGAGCCCTTCGTGATGGCCGACGTAGCCGCCCGATCCCTGCACCCCTGCAACGGCGGCGTCACCTGGAAGTTCGACCCGCGGATCTTCCTGCCCGACCGCGCTGCCGCCGACGACCTGCTGCCCAGCATCACGTGTCGCATCGCCCTCTTCCGCGCCCAGCACGGTCTCGTCACCGCCGACATCGGCGCCTACATGTACGAACAACTCGGACGGGTCACCCCGGTCGTCGAAATTCCTCTGGCCGGCCATCACGTCATGCTCGACCAGCCCCTGCTGCTGGTCACCGCCCTTCGCACCCTGCTGGCCGACTGGGAACACTCTGTCCCGTTCGAGCGGGATTGACCCAGGGGTTCACTGGTCCGTTTCTCCCGGTGGGTCCCGCATCGGCCTCCCACGACCACTACCGTCGCCGGCCATGGGAATGCGCCTGCATGACACCGCTATAGGCGAGGTCGTCCCCTTCGAACCCGGCCCCAGGGTGACCATGTACGTCTGTGGCATCACGCCGTACGACGCCACCCACCTCGGACACGCCTTCACCTACCTGACGTTCGATCTCGTCGTCCGTCGACTGGAAGACCTGGGTCACGAGGTCCGCATGGTTCGCAACGTCACCGACGTCGACGACTCAATTCTCCCCAAGGCCCGCGAGCTCGGCATCGACTATCTCGAGTTGGCCGCCCGGGAGATGGACCACTTTCGCGCCGACCTGGCCGCGCTAAACCTGCGACCCGCCACGTCTGAACCCACGGCCACCGGTTCGATCGACGCCATGCTCGACCTCATCGGCCGCCTCGAAGCCAACGGCCACACCTACACCGTCGAGGGCACGACCTTCTTCGACGTCTCCACGTGGGACTCCTTCGGTTCGATGACCGGCTACGACGAAGCCACCATGCGGGCGTTCGCCGCCGAACGGGGCGGCAACCCCGACGACCCCCGCCTGCGCAACCCCCTGGATTTCGTACTCTGGCAGGCCAGCGCCGACGACGAACCCTCGTGGGACTCGCCCTTCGGCCCGGGGCGACCGGGCTGGCACATCGAGTGCTCGGCCATGGCCATGGCCGACCTCGGTGAGACCATCGACCTCCACGGCGGAGGTAACGACCTGACCTTCCCCCACCACGAGTGCGAAGCCGCCCAGAGCGAAGCAGCCACCGGCCAACCGTTCGCCCGCCACTGGATGCACGTCGGGATGGTCGCCTACGAGGGCACGAAGATGTCAAAGTCGCTGGGCAACCTCGTCTTCGTACGCAACCTGAGACACATCCACGACCCAAGGGCCATCCGCCTAGCCCTCATGGCCCATCACTACCGGGCCGGCTTCGAATGGTTCGACTGCGACATCGACGACGCGATCATCCGCCTCGACCGCCTCGTCACCGCAGCCCGACGCCCCAAGGGTCCGAACCCGGCACCCACGCTGGCTGCCGTGCGGGCTGCACTCGACGACGACCTCGACGCGGCCACCGGCTGCGAAGCCCTAGACATACTGGCCGGGGGGATCCTCTCGGGCACCGGCGACGACCCAACAGCCGCCGCCGGTCTGGCCACCGCAGCAGCCCTACTGGGCATCCACCTCGACGCCACCCTTCCCGAATCCTGGTCACGAACTACGTGATTCCCGGTCCACCCTCGGTAACCGAACCACCCCAGACCTGAGTCGGGCTGGTCATCACAGGCGGGCCGGTGGCGAGCGGACCGTATCCTGATCCGGTGCTGCGATTCACTGACAGCCTGACTGGCGAAAAAGTCGACTTCGTCCCACGCGAAGAGGGAAAGGCATCCGTCTACTGGTGCGGGCCCACCGTCTACGACGTCCCCCATCTCGGGCACGCCCGCAGCACGCTGGCCTTCGACCTGCTCGTCCGCTATCTGCGCTGGACGGGACTGGACGTCACAGCAGTGTCCAACATCACCGACATCGACGACAAGATCATCAACCGGGCGGCCGATGAGGACTCGACCGAACCCGAGGTGGCCCGCCGCTACGAGGTCACCTTCATTGAGCAGATGGATCGCCTCAACGTCGCCCACCCCGATCTACGACCCCGGGCCACCGAGTACGTCGACCGCATGGTCGAAGTGATTGGAGAGTTGGTCGAACGGGAGATGGCCTACACCACCGATTCGGGCGTCTATTTCGACGTCGATCGACTCGGCGAGTACGGCGCTTTGGTGGGCCGCTCGGTCGACGACCTCCGCGAGGGTGCAGGCGCCCGGGTCGACGTCGACGACGACAAGGCCGACCCGCTGGACTTCGCCCTCTGGAAGGCCGCCAAGCCCGGCGAACCCACCTGGGACTCGCCGTGGGGTCCGGGTCGCCCCGGCTGGCACATCGAGTGCGTGGCCATGTCGCTGCACCTCCTGGGTGACAGTTTTGACATCCACGGCGGCGGCGATGACCTCGTCTTCCCCCACCACGAGAATGAACGGGCCGAGGCACTGGGCTGTGGCCGGCCCTTCGCCCGCTACTGGGTCCACAACGGGATGGTCCAGGTCGACGGCGAGAAGATGTCCAAGTCGCTGGGTAACTTCACCACGCTGGCCGGCCTGCTCGACACGTGGGACCCAAGGGCGTTACGTCTGCTGGTGCTCCAGACGCACTACCGACGGACCATGGAGATCGGATCGACCACACTCGACCAGTCGGCCGCCGCACTGGCCCGCCTCGACCAGTTCTCCGATCGGATGGCCAACGCCGACCTACCCGAGGTCGGACCCGACGCCGACGTAGTGGCTCGGTTCCGGGCCGCCATGGACGATGATCTCGGCTCACCACAGGCCCTGGCCGTGATCTTCGACGCCGTCCGTGACGCCAACCGGGCGTTGGACGCCGAGGACGACAATGCCGCTGCTGCGTTATCGACCGCCGCCCTGGAACTGGCTGGCGTTCTCGGCCTAGTGCTGGGGCGAGCCGCTCCTACCGATGCCAGTGGCAACTCCGACGACGACGCCGAGATCGACGCCCTGGTCGATCGCCGCCTTGACGCCAAGGCGAAGAAGAACTTCGGAGAAGCCGATCGGATACGCGACGAGTTGACGGCCCGCGGCGTGGTGCTCGAGGACACGCCACGCGGCACCGCCTGGCGACGGGGCTGAGGGACTTGTTCTCCCAAGGCACTGTTCTCTGGAAGCTCTGGCACACTCCATCGTCCTGACGGGCCTATGGAGACGACGGCCACGCGTGCGAGGCCTGAGGACCTGGCCCGATCCGTCGCCGCCCTCGCTGACGCCCTGGCCTATGGCTGGGTGACCCTCACTGAGGCCGTGGCCGCAGCGACGCTGGAAGTCGGTGGCGACCCTGATCGGGTCGACCGGATTCTGGACTGCTTCGAGATGCCGTCGCTAGCAGGCTGACCCACGATTCGTCAGTCGGAGCAGGCAGCGTAGAGGCGGTCCTTGAAGGCGGCTTCGTCGACTTGCCAGACCACCCGGAGATTGGGCAGATCAGCCAGGAACCGGCGATCGGGGAGAGCCGCGCCACGGGTGGGCTCATCGAGCCCGACGATAAGTCGTTCTTCTGTGGATTCTGTGACGATCGACTCGTCGAGGGCGACGGCCATAGCGACCGGGTCCGGTAAATCCATACCAACCAGACCTCTGCCGCGACAGAACCGGTCGACCTCTGAATTGATGTCCACCGCGAACTCGCCGAGCCGGCCACACGACCGGAGTCGAGCCGACTCCTGAGGTGCCATGACCGCGTAGGTGCGGCTGATATTCCAGCCAATCATGGTCTTGGCCCCATTGGCGTCGAACACAATGGAAGCCGCTTCCGGATCAGCCCACACGTTGTACTCGCCGAGGGCGTTCATATTGCCCACACCGTCAGGAGAGCCAGCCATCAGGTAGGTGTGGGTGAAGCGAGTGAGTAGGTCGGGATTCTCGTTGAGGGCCATGGCGATGTTGGTGAGTGGTCCGAGTGTTACCAAGCCGTGCCGGTCGGGTTCGTCCGCGGCTACCCGAAGCAGCGCTTCGACGGCATCCTCGGCGCTAGGCCCGCGCGAAGGGGCGGGCAAGTCTGCGCCTCCCATCCCGTCTTCACCGTGTACCGACTGTGCCGTTTCCAGCGGCCGTCGCAGGGGCCGATCAGCTCCTACATGAACTGGTACCGAGCAGTGGTCAACGAGGTCAAGGGTGACAATTGCGTTTCTTACAGCCAGATCCAGCGGGACGTTGCCGGCAACGACCGTGACCATGCGGATTTCCACCTCTGGATCGCGTGCCGCGAGCACGATGGCTACAGCATCGTCGGAGGCGGTGTCAGTGTCGATGACAAGGCTCCGGTCCGTCACGTGCTGGCTCCATGGAGGTCGGTGATGGCTGGCCTCGGTGGCACGTCGGCCGGAGCCCGTTGCGACGCGCGTTCCTCGAGATACTCCTTGTGGTCCTGGTAGTTCCCGTCGATGACGAAGCCCCAGCCGCGGCCGTGTGGCTTGCCGGCAGCGAAGATCGTCCATACCGGACGGTCGCCCAAGGTGCTGACGATGCGGTGGATGGTGTCCGCGTCAATTCGGTTGACCTGCCCTGGGCGGTACCTGCGTACGTCGTCGCCATAAGGACCGCGTTCTTCGATGTAACTGCCCTTCACGATAAGGCTGCGTGACCACGAGAACGGATGGGTATGGGGGTAGGGGTCGCGGTCGGGAAGATTGATGGAATGCAGGAAGATCGAACCGAACGGTGTGTCGAATCGCCACCGCTCCAGATAAACCCGCTCCGGTTCGACAACGTCGTAGATGAGTTGTCGTCGGGCAAACGACCATCGCCATTCGCCATCGACCAGATTTTCTCTACGACGCCAACTCCATTTCATTACGGCTCAGGGTACCGAATCTCTTCCTACGGATCAGAAGGTTGGAGGGTCGAGCCCTCCCCGAACATCAAGTCACGCCTGCCCTGATGGCTACTGATGCCCAGAGGGATAGTTGAATGATCCACCGCCAACAATTGAAGCGACCCGAAAGACCCATCCATGACCCGTCTCGGCTATCAGATTCCGAACTTCACCTACCCAGGTACTTCGGAAGCAGGCATTTTCGATTTAGTCGTAGCCCAAGCCAAGGCGGCAGAAGCTGCCGGGTTTGACAGGGTCTTCGTCATGGACCACTTCTACCAACTTCCGGGAATTGGAAACCCGGAAGAACCGATGCTTGAGTGCTACTCGATCCTGTCAGCACTCGCCCAGCACACGAAGACAGTCCGTCTCTCGGCGTTGGTGACTGGCAACACCTACCGGCATCCCACCCTTTTGGCTAAGGCGGTAACCGCTCTTGATCACGTTTCATCGGGCAGGGCAACTCTGGGGATCGGTGCCGGTTGGTTCCAACTCGAACACGACTCCCTCGGCTTTGAGTTCGGCACGTTCACCGACCGGTTCGAAAAGCTCGAAGAGGCATTGCAGATCGTGATCCCAATGCTTCGCGGGGAAACAGTGAGCCTTGCGGGAAAGCACTACCAGGTTTCTGAGGCAGTCAACTCTCCGCGGCCTGTTTCCCGTATCCCGGTCATGATCGGTGGCAGCGGTGAGAAGAAGACACTCCGAATGGTTGCCCAGTACGCCGACGAGTCCAACCTCGCGACCGGCCCAGTCAGCGACATTCCTCACAAGCTTGAAGTACTAGAGGAACACTGCGACCGCCTGGGACGCGACAGATCTGAGATCGTGGTCACCAAACTGCAGATGGTTTGTGTTGCCCCAACCATGGAAGAGGCGGAATCGGACTTACGTGAGATTGGAGCAGCGAAAGGGTGGTCCGACGAGGTCATCGAGATGGCCAAGATGATCCTGATCTACGGAGATTCCGACACCGTCGGAGAAAAACTCCAGGCGTGCATGGACACCGGCATCGACGGGATGACCATCTGCCTCCCGGCCAATGGGCACAAGATCGAGCGCATTGGCCTCCTCGGCGAAATCGGATTGGCAGCAACGGCGAGTTGACCATTGGGATCGGTTGAAACCTGTCGACCCACTCGGACAGTCGGTTAGCCCACTCGTCCTGCGGTCCGGGTTTTTCGGCGGATGTTCCGCCGGGGGTCAGTCGGTGAACTCCAACCCGTCGAAGTTCCCGTCGGCCCGCCACCCTTCGAGGAGTTGGAAAAACTCGATGGATCCGCCCCCGTAGGGCGCGGCCTGGATGGCGCTTGGTTCGCGGGCTTGCCCTTCGTTGTTGTAGTAGCCGGGGGTGCAGTCCGCGCCGCCGAGCGTTCCCATGGCGCCGAGGCCTTTTTCGACGATGGTGGCTACCCATGCTTCTTCGCCTTGTTCGGACACTTCGACGGTGGCCGCTCCCTGTTGGAGGGCGTGGCCGATGATGTGGGCCAGGTGGGTGGTGAGTTCGTCGAGGAGGTGCGGGAAGTTCGCGGTGAACGCGGCTTGGCTGATCTGCATGAAGAAGCAGTTCGGGAACCCGCGGCTCTGCATGCCGTGCAGTGTCGACATGCCGGTGGCCCATTTTTCGGACAGGGTCTGGCCGCGGCTTCCGACGATTTCGTAGCCGGCCCGGCGGGCGTAGGAGGTTCCCACTTCAAAGCCGGTGGCGAAGATGATGCAGTCGACTTCGTATTCGACTCCGTCGACCACCAGGCCGTGTTCGGTGATCCGGTCGACGCCTTTCCCGGCGGTGTCGACGAGTTCCACGTTGGGTCGGTTGAACGCCGGCAAGTACTCGTCGTTGAACGTGGGGCGTTTGCAAAACATCCGGTAGTAGGGCTTGAGTTTCTCAGCGATTTCCGGGGAGTCGACGAGGCCGTCGACCCGGGATCGGATTTCGTTCATCTTGTCGAAGTTGGCCATCTCGAGGATCTCGGCAATGTCGGCGCTGCCGTCGGCTTGGGCGTCGCGGAAGCGGCGGATCATCATGCCGATCAGATCGGTCCACCCGTCGTCGACCAGGTCTTCGGTTTGGGGCACGCCGGAGACGAGGCCGTTGAAGTTCTCCATTCGCTGTTTCTGCCATCCGGGTTGAAGACCGGCGACCCATTGGGAGTCGGTGGGTTTGTTGCCTCGCACATCCACCGACGAGGGGGTGCGTTGAAACACGTAGAGGTGCTGGGCTGTCTCACCGAGAAACGGCACGCATTGGATGGCGCTGGCACCGGTGCCGATCACCGCGACCCGCTTGTCGCCCAACCGGTCAAGGTCCCCGCCGGGCCCGCCGCCGGTGTAGTCGTAGTCCCATCGGCTGGTGTGGAACGCGTGGCCTTGGAAGTCGCTGATGCCGGGGATGCCGGGGAGTTTCGGCCGGTTGAAGGGCCCGTTGGCCATGGCCACGAACCGGGCTCGCAGAGCGTCGCCCCGGTTGGTGGCGACGATCCACCGGGCGGCATCTTCGTCCCAGGTCATACCGGTGACTTCCGTTTGGAACATCACCCCGTCGTAGAGCCGGTAGTGCTCGCCGAGCCGCCGGCTGTAGTCGAGGATCTCCCGGGCGTACGAGTATTTCTCCTGGGGGATGTAGCCGACTTCTTCGAGGAGCGGCAGGTAGATGTAGGACTCGATGTCACACTGGGCTCCCGGGTACCGGTTCCAGTACCAGGTGCCGCCGAAATCGCCGCCTTTTTCGATGATCCGCAGGTCTTCCACGCCGGCTTCGCGGAGGCGGGCTCCCATCTGGAGGCCACCGAAGCCGCCTCCGACGACGATCACGTCGACCTCGTCGGTGAGCGGCGGCCGGTCGATGGGAGATTCGACGTACGGGTCGTCGGTGTAGTGGGCGAACTCTCCGACGACCTCTATGTACTGGTCGTTTCCGTCGGCGCGCAGCCGTTTGTCCCGCTCGACGCGGTAGCGGTCCCGCATAGCGTCGGGATCGAAGCGGCCCTCGGCGGGGCTGGCAGTTTCAGCCTGCCGGCTGGTGGTACTCAGCGTTGGGGTCCTTCTCCACGGAGCTGCGGTGCTGTCAACAAACGCATCGGTGAACGGTCTTTCAAAATACTCGACTGGTCAGTTGCGGGGCACGTCAGCCCAGGCGATCTCCTTGTCGACCCGCACGTCGCCGGGCAGGCCCAAGATCCGTTCGCCCAGGATGTTTCGCATGACCTCGGACGTTCCACCCTCGATGGTGTTGGCCCGAGACCGGAGAAATGCGTACCTGGGATGGATGCCCGGCCCCCGGAGGCCGGTAGGCCGCTTGCGTTCGTATCCGGCCTCGTAAACCATTCCGTCGGCACCCAGGAGGTCCATGCAGGTCTCGTAGATCCGCTGGTTCATCTCAGCCGACATCATCTTGGTGACCGACCCCTCGGGGCCAGGGTTGCCGGACTTAGAGGTCTCCCGGGCCCGCCAGTTCGTTAGGCGAAGTGCCTCGGCCTGACTCCACAAGTCGGTGACCCGGTCGCGCATCACGGTCCGCGTTACCGGGTCCAGCGAGTCCCTCGTCTCGCCCCACAGATTCACCAGGTCGCCAATGGGGCCCGAACCCTTCTTCGGCACGCCACCACCAAGGGCCACCCGTTCATTCATCAACGTGGTGACCGCCGCGGCCCAGCCGTTGCCGACCTCGCCGAACACCCGGTCGTGGGGAATCCGCACGTCGGTCAGGAAGATCTCGTTGAACTCGGCTTCACCGGTGATCTGGTGCAGGGGTCGAACTTCAACGCCCTCGGACTCCATGTCCAACAGGAAGTACGTAAGTCCCTTGTGCTTCGGCTGGTCCGGATCGGTTCGGGCAACCAACATCCCCCACCGAGATACATGGGCCAGCGTCGTCCACACCTTCTGGCCGTTGACGATCCACTCGTCGCCGTCACGAACCGCCCGACTGGACAGCCCCGCCACATCCGAGCCAGCACCCGGCTCACTGAACATCTGGCACCAGACCTCTTCACCCGTGTACATCGGACGGAGAAGGCGCTGCTTCTGTTCATCGGACGCGTAGGTGAGCACCACCGGCGCGCCCATCCCGATGCCGATCGGGTTGATGTTGAGATCGTGGTAGGTCACCCCGGCAGCCCGTAACTCACCGTCGACCACCGTCTGGAGCCGCCGGCTGGACAGACCCAGACCGCCCAGCCCCTCGGGGAACTGCACGAGGGCGAGGCCGCGATCGAACTGCGCGCCCCGGAACTCGAACTGGTCAACCTGGTCCGGCGGCACGTCGGCCACCAGCTGCCGCGCCATCTCCCGGACCTCTGCTTCGGTCACCTCAGTCATGATCGCTCCCGGTTCACATGGTTGTCCGGGCGGTCCCGGAGCCGGGCGCGAACCTACCCAGCGGCAACTGTCAGCCCCGAACCGGGGACCCGCAGCTTGCGCCGAAGCAGTCGTCCGCTAGCTGACTCAGATGCCCAGACGGCCAGGCTGACTTAGCCCGGATCAGGCGACCGGGTCGCCACCGAACGTGAGCTGGCCCGTCATCTGCGGACTCGCCGGCGAACCGGTCTCAGGAGCGGTCGACGCAGCCATCTCCGTGTCCCACTCGTCGCTCTGGTCCCACTGGTGACCGGCGAAGGGGTCCTCATGGTTCAGTGGTTCTTCTCCCGGCTGACCGCCGGCATCGGCGGGTGTCGCGCTACCTGTCGCAGGATGCCGGTCGACGCCGAGGAAAGCCCTAGCTAGGAGCGGGGTCTCCTCCGTGTCGGGAATCAACTCGGCGACGGGTTCGTCGGCCTCGGTAATCGCCTGTCGGGCCTTCTCGAGGGGATGAACCGCCGCCTCCGATCGAACACCAGGGCGAATGGGCTCCACGTCGGCTACCGGACGAAGAACCTCGCTGGACCTGTCGCCCGCCATGTCGGCTGCCTCGTCGGTCGTCATGGAGCGCCCCGGCAGCGGAATCACCGTGCCGACCCCACGGGCATCGATCAGTTCCCATCCGACTGGCGCCCGGAGACGGTCTATGTGGGTCGCACACAGCACCACGGCACCCGGTCCATCCACCTCGTCGAGATCGTGGATGGTGAAGGTCAGATTAGAAACGTCCATCACCACCAGGACGTCAGCCGGGCCCAGGCAGGCCGAACGCATACACAGATCCCGCATGGGGCTCAAAGGTACTTCCGGACCTGCTTCTCGACGGGGACACCCCCGGACCCCCACCCGGCCCTCAAGCCCTTCGGCGGAACAGCCATGAGCCCTAGGCTCGCCGGATGCTGCCCGTACTCGGCGTCGATGCCGATGACACCCTGTGGGAAAATGAGGAACGCTTCCACGAGGTGGAGCAACGCTTCCGCGACCTCGTGACCCCGTGGGCCGACAGTGAGACGGCCGATGCCGCCCTCCTGGCCACCGAGCGGACCAACATTGCCCGCCACGGCTATGGCATCAAAGGTTTCGTCCTGTCGATGGTGCTCACCGCTGTCGAGATCTCCGACGCTGCGATCGACGCCCGTTCACTGGCCGGCATCGTCGGCTGGGGTCACGAGATGCTGGCCCATCCAATCGAACTACTCGACGGGGTGCCCGAGGCCCTCGACGCGCTGGGCTCTACCCACCGACTGCTCCTCATCACCAAGGGCGACCTGGGCGACCAACTGAGCAAAGTCCGACGCAGTGGCTTGGCCGACCGGTTCTGGCGAGTCGAAGTGGTCCCCGAGAAGGACCCACAGACGTACCGAGACGTGCTGGACCGCCACGGTGTCGACCCCGCCGAGTTCACCATGGTCGGCAACTCGGTGAAGTCAGATGTGCTGCCCGTCCTGGCCATCGGCGGACGGGCTATCCACGTGCCCCACACCACCACCTGGGTGTTCGAGGAACCCAACCCTGACGAACTGGCCGGCGTGGAGTTCCCCATCGTGGATCGGCTCGGAGACGTGTCCAGACTCATAGCCGGCTAAACCCGGCCCGAACACCCGAGTCCGAGAACAGACTCGGTTTCGGATTCCAACTCACGGCCCGCGGCTCAAGTCTTCCTCGCAACCCTCAAGCCCACTTCCGGAACTCAGACCCTCCCCGGGAACACGTACGCGCCGTCGGCGGCTACCCGGGCCATCACATCGGCCACGTCCACCACCCGGGGCCCGTCGCGCACCACCGACAGGTAGACCCGTTCGCCCGCCACCAACCGCCGCTTCCGCTCCCCGTCAAAGGCCAGTAGTAACGGTCCGTTGACCTCCACCTCCTCGCCGGGCGCCAAGCGCCGTGCCTCGGCGAGCCCCAGATCGGCGTAGTGCCCAGGAGCGGTCGGCCCCCGCACCACTCGGTCACAATCCTCAGCCGGGCCGAATCGCAGCAACAGGCCCGCATCCTCGTCCAACCCCACCGGTTCGACCAGTCCACCCACTCCGGCGAAACCGACTGATGCCGGGTCGGCTCTCGATAAAACAGCAGTCCGCAGGTTCGCCGGCTCAAACAACTCGAAGGAACCCAGATACGGATCGTCCACCGCCACCGCGTCGACCAACGCCAGGTCATCTGGGGTCGAAGCACCGTCGGGCCGGACCCGCACCACCATTGCCCGCCGGGTCACCTCATCGACCGGCACCCGTCCAGTAGCCACGTGGCCAGCCGCCGCCCCGGCAATCGTGGCTTCGGCGAGCACCGGGAAGGCATTGTTCGTCCCCGTCGACAACGGAACCACCACCAGATCGGGCCATGCGCGCGCTGCGGCCCGGTTCGTCCCATCACCACCCAGCACTACGACCACCCCGCAGCCGAGATCCCGCATAGCGGCCACCGCGGCCACCGTGTCCTCCTCGGTGAACGTCATCTCGTAATCCAGCCAGTGGAGGTCGAGGCCCCGCATGGTCTCGGTGGCCCGCTGCACGATCCGATGGGTGTCGGTGTGTACGACGAACCGATCGACCCCCGCTTCCCGGGCCCCCAGCACGACGCGCCGAACCACGTTGGCCTTGTCCTCGATGGTCACCGCCCCAGCCGCAGCCACCGCCCGTCGCACGTCGGTGCCCGACCGGGGGTTGACCACCAGGCCGACCGCCAGAGGAAGCGGGAGCGGTGATCCGGCGCTGCCGATCGCGGTGTCGGTACCGGTCGCTGCGTCTGTGTTCGCGTTCATCACGGCAGGTGACCGTAGCCACTCGGTCATGCCCGGGTCCGCTAGGGGCCCCGTCAGAGAGCACACCTATGGTCGATCCGGATGGACGACCATGCCGATCACGCCGATACCGGCGAGCCCCCTCCCGGGCGGTGGCTATCCAGAACACGTGAGCGGATCCGCCGACGGCCGGACTACCGACGCCTCGTCCTCATCACCGCCCTGTTCGGCACCGCAGCTGGCAGTTACCCGGTCACCGTGCTGTCGGCCTCACTCCCCCACATCGCCCGGGATCTGGGCACCACCGACGACATCATCACCTGGGTCATCGCCGCACCCATGCTGGCCTTTGCCGTGATCACGCCGATCATCGGCAAGATCGGCGACCTTTACGGCCACCGCCGCACCTACCTGGTCAGTTTCTCTCTGGGCACGGTTCTGGCCCTGGCCACCTCGCTGGCCTGGGGCATCACCTCACTGATCGTGCTGCGGACACTCGCTCAGGCCGCCAAGGCCGCGTCAGGCCCGTCGGCAATGGCAATGATCCTGTCGGTCTTCCCGCAGCGCGACCGGACCCGGGCGCTCGGCATCTGGGCAGCGGTGGTCGCCCTGTCACCAGCCGTCGGCGTCGTCACCGGCGGACCGCTCGTCGAGTGGTTGGGCTGGCGGATCCTGTTCGTGGTGCAGGGCCTCACCGTGGGCCTGGCCCTGTTGGCCGCTCTGCTCGTCGCCCCGGAGACCCCGCGGCGGTCCGGCATCCGCTTCGACGTGCCCGGCGCCATCACCCTCGGGATCGGGGTCAGCGGACTCCTGCTGGCCGTCAACCGGGGCATCAGTTGGGGCTGGACCAACCCGATCGTGCTAGTCGCCGCGATGACGGCTCCCGTCAGCCTCGGGTTGTTCGTGGCCGTCGAGAACCGGTCCAATGCGCCGCTTCTACCACCGGCACTGTTGCGACGACGGGCCTTCACCCGCCCCATGACCTCCCAGGCGGTCCTGCAATCGGGCTACATGGGGGCCATGGTCATGGCGCCGTTCCTCCTCGAACGGCGCTGGGGGTTCCGTCCCACGGTCATTGGACTGGTGATGCTTCCCCGACCCCTGTCGTTTGCCTTGTGCGCCCGACTGGGGGGCCATCACGACCCGAAGCATGGGGCGCGACGGGTGACTGTCACCGGAATGCTGGTATTCGCGTTTGCCATGGTGCTCGCCGGGGTGGGCGCCCAGCAGCGATGGCTGCCGATGTTCCTCAGTGGGGCGATGCTGGCCGGCGCTGGGAGCGGTTACATCCGGCCTACGGTGGCCAACTCGGTCACCGCTGCCGCCGGAGACGCCGACATCGGGATCGCCGGTGGATCGATGAACATGCTTCAGCAGATCGGCGCAGCGGTCGGTATCACCGTGCTGACCGCTCTGATGGCCGACTCCCTGAGCGGCACCCGGTTCCTGTTGTTGCACCTGGCGGCGGCCGGAGCGGGGCTCGTGGCGGCCTGGTTGGCTCTAGGCATCGAAGACACGCCGGCGGGCAGTGACCCAACTCACCCGCGTCAGCTGTAGTCGTAGAAGCCGCGACCGGTCTTGCGGCCCAGGTGTCCCGCGGCGACCATGCGACGTAGAAGTGGGGGCGGCAGATAGAAGTCGTCGCCGTACTCAGCGAACAGCGTCTCGGCCACCAGCATCATGGTGTCCAGGCCAATCATGTCGCTGAGTTCCAGCGGACCCATCGGATGGGCGGCACCCAACTTCATACCATTGTCGATGTCGGCGGCCGTGGCGTGGCCGTCGGCATACATCCGCATCGCGGCATTCAAATACGGCACGAGCAACATGTTGACCACGAAGCCCGCCCGGTCCTTGGCGGCCACCACGACCTTGTCCAGCACGTCGGTGGCGAACGCCGTCATCGACGCTGTCACCGCCTCGTTGGTCCGCACCGACGGGATGACCTCGACCAGCTTCATCACCGGCGCCGGGTTGAAGAAGTGGAGGCCGATTACCTGTTCCGGCCGTCCGGTAGCCATGGCGATGTCGATGATCGGAATCGACGACGTGTTGCTGGCCAGCACGGCATCCGGTGAGGTGACCGCCTCGTCCAATGCGGCGAAGATCTCCGCCTTTAGGTCGAACGACTCGACCACCGCCTCAACCACCAAGTCGGCGTCGGCTAGGTCTTCGTAGTCAGTGGTGAAGGTGAGGTTGGCCAGCGCCGCTGCGTGGGCCGCCTCGTCGAGCTTTCCCCGCTCCAAGGCTCGGTCCAAGGAACGTCGGATCCCGACCTCGCTGCGCTCGGCGGCCTCGGCGGACACCTCCTTGATCACTGTGGAGAGTCCCGCCTTGGCTGTGAGCTCGGCCACACCACCGCCCATCTGGCCACCGCCAACCACAGCGACTCGCTGAATGCCCATCACTCGGCCTCGGTCACGGTCACGGACTCGATCACTACGTCGGCCGTCGGCCTATCGCCGGGCCCAGTGGCCACCTCCTGGATGGCGGTCGCCACCTCGACGCCCTTGATCACCTTGCCGAACAGCGCATAGGCGGGCGGCAGGCCGACACCGCTCGGACCAGTAACGACGAAGAACTGGCTGCCGTTGGTGTCCGGACCGGCGTTGGCCATGACCAACGAACCGATCTCGTAGCGACCGGGCTTGGGTAGCTCGTCGGCGAAGCGGTAGCCAGGGCCGCCGCGACCCGAACCCTCGGGGCAACCACCCTGGATCACGAACCCGTTGATGACCCGGTGGAAGATCAGCCCATCGAAGTAGTGCCAGCGCGCTAGGTACACGAAGTTGTTGACCGTCTGGGGGGCAGCGATGGGATCTAGGTGGATGGTCATCGAACCCATGGAGGTGACCATCTCGGCGGTGTATGTCTTTGCCGGGTCGATGACCATCGGCGGGGCGGCCGGGAAGGTGGTCCGTCGTTCGCTGGAACCGTCGACTTCGGGAATCAGATCGGACATGGGGCCTCCTCGGCCTACGGGTTGCTCTTCATCGGCACTGGGCCGGGGTGCAGGCTACGGCGACCCAGCCTTACCTCCGACCGGCCACGGCATCACCCAGTGACGCGCGGGCCTTCGCTACGGTGCCGCGCATGGCACCCCGGTCGACACCGAGGACTCCAGACCCCCGTGTCCTGGACCCCTCGTTGGACCATCCGCTACGGAACGGACCCCTCCATCGGCGCCCTGCCTTCCGCAGGGGGACTCCGTCTGAACCGGCCAACTGGGTTGGTCTGGTATGCCCGTCGTGCGAGGTGGCGTGGCGAGGAGACCCGATCGAGCCGTGCTGGTCCTGCGGATCGGCTGGTAGACGCCCAGCCGGCACCACCGTCGTCAGCGAGTAGACCTGCCCCGGGCACGCGCCGGTCAAAGTTTCCGGGCGTACATCCGAACGGTCTTCCCGGTTCCCTCATCAGACTGTTCCCCGACGTCCGAAAACCCCATGGCGTCGTGGAAGGCCAAGGACCGTTCGTTGCGGGGCACCGTGTTGACCTCGGCACACAGGTGGGTATGCCCGTCCGAGGTAGCCATGAACGCCTCGTAGAAGGCACGACCTACGCCGGCGCGGTAAGCCGATGGATCGACCACCACCCTGTCCACATACAGAAACCTGTCGAAGCGCTCGCTGAACCACCTGTAGTTGCGGCTGTCGTAGCCGATGCCGGGGCCATCGAGGCCTACCAGCAGGGCCGCTGGTCCCGAGACCGTGGAACTGGGCACCTCGGCCACCACGCAGCACCGAGCCACGGCGAAGAACCAGGCCATCTCATCCGGGGTCAGTTCATTGACCGCCGGAACCGCGGCGTTGTTCAACTCGAGCATGCGGTCCAGATCGTCGGAGGTAGCGGGTCGAATCAACACTCGTAAATCCCACCACGGATCCACGACGGGGTGCCACCCGGCGACACCGGGATGACCCCAGATCCAAGGTTTTTGTTCTTAACCCGCCCCTAACGCTTTGGCTGCTTCTTTTGACTATTCGACTCCTACGATTCGACTCCATGACCTCTACGAAAACCGGTGAAAGCACCACGCCCATGGAAACTGCTGCCGCCCGCATGGTCAGCGGCTCAAAGGTCTACGGAACCGGAGACACCGAGGTTCGTGCCCTCGATGGCGTGGACGTCGAATTCGAACGGGGCCGGTTCACCGCCATCATGGGTCCATCGGGGTCGGGCAAGTCGACACTCATGCACTGCTCGGCGGGGCTCGACGACCTGACCTCGGGAACCGTCCACATCGGCGACGTTGAACTCGGTGACCTCTCCGAGCGAGACCTCACTCTCTTGCGACGCGACAAGGTCGGGTTCGTCTTCCAGGCGTTCAACCTCATCCCGACCCTGACGGCTGAGGAGAACCTCACACTGCCGTTGGACCTGGCGGGACGGAAGCCCGATGCCTCCTGGATGGTCGACATCATCGAGACGGTCGGGCTTCAGGACCGCCTCCGACACCGGCCAGATGAGCTGTCCGGCGGTCAACAGCAACGGGTCGCTGTGGCACGGGCCCTGGTCAGTAGACCCGAGATCGTCTTTGCTGACGAGCCGACCGGCAACCTCGATTCGGTAACTGGAGGCGAAGTCCTCGAGTTCCTGAGGGGTGCGGTCGACGATCTGGGGCAAACACTCGTAATTGTGACCCACGATGCCAGTGCCGCTGCGATGGCCGACCGCGTGCTGTTCCTTGCTGACGGACAGATCGTCGACGAGATGTCAAACCCGGACGCCGACCGTATTCTCGATCGCATCAAGGCCATCGGCGGCTGACCGGGTGCTCCGACTCACCTTCCGGAACATCACGCGCCGCAAGCTGCGGTTTGCCCTCACGACTCTGGCGGTTGTGCTGGGCGTCGCATTTCTGTCGACGTCGTTCTTCCTGACGGACCGACTCCGCGACAGCTTCGATGAGCTCGCTACCGACATCAGTGGGGATATAGACCTCGTCGTCAGAACGTCGATCGACGAAGGGGGCGACCGGATCAACCGTCTCCCCTTTCCGGAAGAGGTTCTCGACCTCCTGACTGATGTCCCCGGTGTCCGAAATGTGTGGCCGACGGTCCAGGCCTGGAACGTGGTTCCCCTCTACATCGACGAGGACGGCGATCTCAAAGCGATCGGCACCAGCGGTGGGGCACCACAGTTCGGCTTCAACGTCACGCCTCCGGACGGATCCGACTACGGAAACACGACGAATGTGAGCGAAGGGAGCCAGCTCTTTCTCACCGATGGCCGCCTCCCAAGCCGCACCGAGTCGGTGTTGGACCCCGCCACCGTCGGCGAGTTCGCACTCGACAACAAAACCGCTGATGATTTCGGGTTTGAAATTGGCGAGACCTACACCGTCAGTGCACCTGGCGGTAACCGCCAGTTCGTCCTCGTAGGAACGGCCAACTTCGGCGACCCGGATGAGGACAAGAACTTTGGCGCCAACCTCAGCCTCTTCGACGAGGAAACCACCCAGGAGATTGCCAACAAGGTCGGGCTCTACGACGAGATCTCGATCTACCTCGAGGAGGGAGCGGACGAGGCCGCGACAATAGGTCAGATCCAGGAACGCCTCGACCTAGCGACAGACGAGTTCAGGGCCGTCCTAGCGGGCCTCCCGGATGATCAGCAGATCCAACTTTCGGCGTTCGGCCGAACCGAGTTGGAGGTGGTCACAGCTGAAACCAAGATCGCCGAAGACCAGAGCGACTTCGACCAGTTCATAGACATCATCTCTTCGGTATTGCTGGCTTTCGCCATCATCGCCGTGGTGGTCAGTGCGTTCATCATCAACAACACGTTCTCGATCGTGATCGGGCAACGGGTGCGCGAACTGGCCCTACTACGGGCGCTGGGGGCCACGGGTCGCCAGATCAGCAGGTCGGTGAAGTTGGAAGCAGTCGTGATTGGCGTGGTCGCCACAGCCCTCGGCCTCGTCGCCGGCTACCTGCTATCGACGTTGCTCGTCTGGGTCCTCGTGAACATCGGCTTCGGCGATTTGCCTGGTTCGATCCCGGTCCGGCCTCGGACCATTGCGGCTGCCTCGATCGTGGGGGTAGGCGCCACCCTCCTCTCCGCGATCGGACCCTCACGCCGAGTCCGCAAGATTCCACCGGTCGCTGCCCTCCGAGACGACGTTCGACTTACCCCCACCGGTATGCGACGACGCCTCATCGTGGGTAGCGCTGTCGCCCTGGCCGGCATTGGGGCCCTCGCAGCAGGGATGACCATCGAACTGTCCACCCGCGCCGTACTGACTGCAATCGGCGGAGGGGCCCTTGCGGCATTCATGGGCGTCTACCTACTCAGTCCAGCAGTGACCCGGCCGGTCGCCATGGTGCTTGGGTGGCCCATCCGCAAGGTGTACCGGATACCAGGACGACTGGCGACTGACAACGCCCGTAGAGCCCCACGCCGCACAGCGGCGACCGCCGCAGCCCTGACCATCGGACTCGCCCTGGTGAGCCTCGCCGCGGTTGTGAGCGACTCCATCAAGGCGACGTTCCTAAGCACCCTCGACCAGAGTGTCGAAGCCGATCTCTTCGTCTATCCAGGAACGTTCAACCCGCAGGCAGGCTTCTCAGCCGAGTTGGGTTCCGACCTCCAGAACCTCGCAGCCGAACAGCCCGACCTCGTCGAGTCGGCCATGACGATGCGTTGGACCATGGGTGGGGTGAAGATCGGGGGTGACTTCAAGGACTTGGTGGCCGCCGAGTTGGAAATTCTGGCCGAACATATGAACATTCAGGTGATCGAAGGCTCCGAGTCCGGCGCCGGAACCAACGGATTGCTGGTCCACGTTGATCCGGCAGGTGACCTGGGACTTGCAGTTGGCGATCCAGTCCCCATTGATTTCCCAGGTGGTCGAACGAGCGAGTTGACCGTGGCGGCGATCTTCGAGGACTCAGCCCTTCTTGGGAACTGGGTGGTTGATGTATCGGTCTTCGACACCTATCTTCCAACCGCTCCTGTTTCTTGGATCTCGGTTTTGTTCCCTGATGGCGCTGACGACATTTCCTCCCGAGCTGCTGTCGAGGTGTACACCGACTCCTACCCTCAGGTCGCCGTTGAGGACCAATCCGAATTCCGCAAGTCCCAAGAAGATCAACTGGACCAGTTGCTGTCCATCATCCAGGTATTCCTCGGCCTTTCTTTGCTCATTGCCGTTCTGGGCATCACCAACACCCTCGCCCTGTCGGTCTACGAACGGACCCGGGAACTGGGCCTGCTTCGAGCGGTCGGCATGACCCGACGCCAACTCCGGCGCATGGTCCGCTGGGAAGCGGTCATCATCGCCCTATTCGGTGGCCTTCTCGGCGTGGCCATGGGCGTGCTGTTCGGCCTAGCCGCTATCGCGGCGATCCCACAGGAGTTCGTCGACATCGTGTCGATCCCTTACCAAAGCCTGCTGTTCTACCTCGTGGTATCGGGAATCTTCGGCATGGTGGCAGCCATCCTTCCAGCCCGCCGGGCCGCCAAGCTCAACGTGCTTGACGCCATCTCCCACACATAGGCACTACCCCGGCCTGGTGATGGCTTACCGGCCCCCATCAGGCTCGAATTCAGTCACATAGAGCAGCCGGGAGCGGCTCGACGTGAACCACAGCCACCCGCTTGGTGGCCCGGGTTAGCGCCACGTACAACGCCCTCATGCCCTGGGCCTGCTCCCGTAGGATCCGAGCCGGTTCAACGACTATCGCCCCGTCGACCTCCAGCCCCTTGACCAGGCCCACAGGCACCACGGTCACTCGGGCGTCGAGCCCGCGTCGGGTAGGCCGGCCAAACTCCACGCCGGCCCGCTCGAGGGCTCCTTCGATGTCTTCAGCCTGGGAGTCGGCGGCAATCACCGCCAAATTTCCGGCCCCGACCGCGTCCAACTCGCTCCTCACCACCTCAGCCAAGCCATCCAACTTCTCAGACTGCTGGTCGGTCATGGCAATGAATCGCGGCGATTCTCCGTCACCACGAACCGACTGGGGCGGTGCAAGATTGGGAGCAGCCACGGACAGTACCCGGGCCGCCACGTCCATCAGCGGCCCGGGGATGCGATAGCCCACCGTCAACTCGTGGCGGACGGCCGGCTTCCGGTCGGGCAGGTGGGCGAGGATGCCCTCCCAGTCGTCGTGGGCCCACGACCCCGTGGCTTGGGCGATGTCGCCCACCACGGTCATCGACCCGTTCAACGAACGGCGATCCAGCATCCGTAGGTCCATCGGCGAGAGATCCTGGATCTCGTCGACCACGATGTGCCCGTAGGTCCGTACCTCGTCCTGTGCCTTCCGTCCCGGCCGAGCACCCAGAACGGCTCGGGCTTCATCCAGCAGAGACGCGTCCGACGCCGTCCAGTACACATCGTCAGCCGAATCGCACCGGGGTCGGAACAGGGCGTCCACCTGGTCGGCGGTGAGGCTCCGATCGGCGGCCCGTATGAGGGCCCTCGACCCGAACAGGTCGTTCAGCAGTTGGGCCGGGGTGAGGACCGGCCACATCCACTCCAACGCCTCGCGCACAGCCAGCTCGCCCCGGACCCGCTCGCGCACCGCCTCGGGATCTAGATCAACCCGACCTGAAGCGACCAGCGCCTCGTAGAACTTGGCCTCCACGAACCGGCGGGCCGCGTTGTGGGTTCGGAATCGACGTCTGGCTTCGACCACGATGCGATGAGACTCTTCGACCGAGAGAGTCAACCACTGCAGGCCGTACCCCAGACGGAGGTCGGCGCGAATCGCACGCTGCCGGGTTCGCACGGCCCGGGAGATGAGCCCGACCATCCGAAGATCGCCCTTGAGTCGCCCCATCTCGGCGATCTCCCGACGGTCGTCGATGCGGACGCCGCCCACCACGTCTCCCAGGGTGGCCAGCGCGACCCCGGCCTCGCCCAGTGATGGCAATACCTGTTCGATGTAGGCGAGGAACAGCCGATTCGGGCCGACGACCAGTACGCCCTGGCCCTCCAACGGGAACCGGTGGGTGTAGAGCAAATAAGCGGCCCGGTGTAGTGCCACCACGGTCTTGCCTGTGCCCGGCCCACCCTGGACGGCGTGCACCCCGGTCATGGGGGCACGGATGATGTCGTCCTGCTCGGACTGGATGGTGCCGATAATGTCGCCGAGTCGCCCTGTACGGGATGTCTCGAGAGCGGCAATGAGGGCGCCCTCCCCTTTCAGCCTGGTGCCGTCACCGTTTCGGAACCGTTCGAGGTCTCCGAACAACTCGTCCTCGAGGCCCAGCACGGTGCGTCCTCGGCTCACAATGTGACGCCGGCGCTGCAGGCCCATGGGTACCAAACCGGTGGCCCGGTAGAAGGCCTCGGCTACCGGGGCCCGCCAGTCCACCACGACCGGATCCTGCTCTTCGTCCCAGACGCCGACCCGGCCGATGTGGAATACGCCACCCCCGGCCTCGGCCTCCTGGTCGATCCGACCGAATACCAACGAGGCGTCGCCCAGGTCAAGGTGGTCGAGGCGGGCTGCCACCGAGTCGATGATGGCCTCCCGTTCAAAGCGCGCCTGGTTGGTCCCACCCTGGCCAACCTCGACCATCCGCGTCAGGTGAAGGGCCCGTTCCCGGGCCGCGTCCAGGCACGCGTGGGCGTGGTCGACGTGGGCCTGCTCGACCTCCAACTCAGGATGTTCGTGGACGTTTTCACTCATGATGCTCCGGGCCCACCGGGGCGCCGTGCGTTGCTCGGAGACGGTGGATTCACCGGTCGAAATCGACGGTTGAGGCGAATTCGGCCGAAGAACGATGCTACCGGCGATAGCAGGAGCGACCTCAACACCTCACCACCCCATCATGAGGTCCTCCAGAGGCGGGAAACCTCGGTCCGCGTGCGACGATGGGCCCGTGAGCGTGATATCCGCATGACGACCGTCGGACTAGTTCTCGGGGCTGGGGGCCTGCACGCCGCCGCCCAACACGCTGGCGTCTTAGCTGCCCTATCAGAGGCCACAGGCTGTGATCCACGGACCGCTGACGTGATGGTGGGCACCTCTGCCGGTGCCACCACGGCGGTCAGCCTCCGGGCCGGCGTCTCAGCTAACGACCTTTACGCCTCCTACGCCCGCACCCCTCTGTCTAATGAGGGTCAGGACCTCATGGACCGCGTTACCACGCCTCTCAATCTGGGTTCGCTTTCAGACGGAGAACCCCATCATGGGGATCGCAACAGCTCCAGCCGACCCGCCAACCCAATGCTGCTACTACGGGACCTTTGCTCAACGGCTAGGCCCCGGCCCGTGATGGCTCTGGCCGGCCTGCTGCCGGTCGGCACCCGGGACGGCTCGTCGCTGGGTGCCCGCAGCGCCGAAATCCATCCCGAACCATGGCCTGATCACCCGACCTGGATCTGTGCCGTGGACCTTCGTTCAGGAAAGCGGGTGGTGCTGGGGCGTGACGACGTGGCCGCGACCATCGGGCCGGCTGTACAGGCCTCCACTGCCGTCCCGGGCTGGTTCCAACCAGTCGAGATCGATGGGCGACGCCTGATTGATGGTGGCGTGCACTCCACTACCAACGCCGACCTGGTAGCCGCTCTGGGACTCGACGTGGTCGTTATCTCGTCATCGAAAACTGTCGGTGGGACGTCTCGGCCCACCGACGATCCAGGCACCCTGGCCCGGGCGTGGCACACCAGAACCCTCTACAGGGAGGTCCAAGCCATCCGGCGCCAGGGAACGGCTGTACTCGTCCTGCAACCGACGGCCGGGGAGCTAGCCGACCGCGCCGCACTGGCCGACCGCGACCCACGGGCTCATGACCCGGGCGCGTCAGACCGCAGCGAATACGCCTTGGACGAGATCGCCGAAGCGGCCCGGGTCTCGGCACTGGCCCGTCTCGCCCTGCCCGAGTCCATCCGGGCCCGCCGTCTTCTAGCGGGCGCTTCGGATACCCCCGGGTAGCGTCAGACCGTGGTCGACTCCTCGCCCGGTTCGGGCCCGTTCCTGGCCGCCTGCCGAGCCGAACCCCATGACCGCACCCCGGTCTGGTTCATGCGCCAAGCCGGGCGGTCGCTGCCCGAGTACCGGGCTATACGGGGTTCGGGCAGCATCCTCGACGCCATCGCCGACCCCGAACTGTCTGCCGAGATCACTCTCCAACCGGTCCGGCGGTACGGCGTGGATGCAGCCATCCTCTACTCCGACATCGTGGTCCCTGCCTACGCCGTGGGCTTCGGCGTAGACGTGAAGCCCGGCCTCGGGCCGGTTGTCGAGCAGCCATTCGAGCGAACCGCTGACCTGCAGCGACTCCGGCCGCTGGAACCCGAGATCGATACCCCGTACGTGCTCGAGACGGTACGCCGGGTGGTCGCTCAAGCCGGCGTGCCCCTAATAGGTTTCGCCGGGGCACCGTTCACCGTGGCCTCCTACCTGATCGAGGGTGCACCGTCCCGAACATACGGGCGGACCAAGGCCCTCATGATGGGCGACCCGGCCCTGTGGAACAATCTGATGGAACGCTTGGCCGACATGGCCATAACCTCGCTGCGATCCCAGATAACTGCCGGGGCGGCAGCCATCCAGTTATTCGACAGTTGGGCCGGAGCCCTCAGCCCGTCGGTCTACGAGCGCTACGTCCTGCCTCACAGCCAGCGGGTGTTCGAGGGGGTGGCCGACACCGGTGTGCCTCGCATCCACTTCGGCGTGGGTACCGGCGAGATCCTCCCATTGATGGCCGAGGCAGGAGCCGATGTGGTCGGGGTTGATTGGCGAGTGCCGTTGGACGAGGCCCGACGTCGCCTCGGACCCGACACCATTTTGCAAGGCAACCTCGACCCAGCAGTCTGTCTCGGACCACCAGAGGTAGTCGAAGCCGAGGTGGTTGACGTGCTGTCCCGCAACGGAGGGCATCCGGGCCACGTGTTCAACCTGGGCCATGGCGTGCTGCCCGAGACTGACCCGGCCGTCCTGGAACGGGTGGTCGCTCAGGTCCACGCCCACCCCATCGGTGGCTGATCCGTGTCCCCTCGGTTGCTGGTGGTTGGGGGTGGCATCACCGGGCTGACCGCCGGGTACCGGCTGGCCGTAGACAACCCGGAACTCGATGTCACGGTGCTTGAGGCGTCGTCCCGAGCCGGCGGATACCTGCAGACCGGGCTCCTAGACGATCCGGTACTGGACGACCTCCCGATCGACGCCGGGGCCGACGCCTTTCTGGTTCGGGTTCCCTGGGCTCGGGATCTGTGTCATGAACTGGGTCTGGCCGACGAGTTGGTGTCCCCCTCGGCCCGTCAAGCCTCTCTGTGGCTGGATGGGACACTGCGACCCCTTCCGACGCCCAACGTGTTGGGAGTTCCACTGGACCCGGCCACGGTGGCCGACGGCCTGCTCGAACCCGAGGATCTGAGGCTGGTTGCCGGTGACGGCGTGCCGGCAATGGTGCTGGATCCCGACGCCGACGCCAGTGTGGGTTCGGTGGTCCGGGCGTGCTTGGGCGACCGGGTGTTCGAGCGCCTCGTCGACCCTCTGCTGGGGGGAGTCAATGCCGGACGGGCCGACGACCTGAGTTGTGAGGTCATGGCTCCCCAACTGCTGGGGGCGGCCCGGTCTCCGGACGGGATGCTGGCCGACCTTCGGCGCGCCGTCGCCGGAATCGATCCCACCTCCCCGGTGTTCAACTCACCGCAGGGCGGCATGGAGCGCCTAGTCGATGCGTTGGTTTCTATGCTCGGCGACCGGTTCCAGACCAATACACCGGTGACCGGGCTTATCCGTGGCGATGGGCCTGAGAATCGCTGGCTGGTGTCCACGCCGACGGGAACTCGGGCTGCCGATGCTGTGGTGCTGGCCGTGCCGACCCATGTCGCCGCTGCCCTCGTATCGCCCATCGATGCCGACGCTGGAGCCCTGCTGGCGGGGTGGCAGCACGCCTCAGTGGCCCTGGCCACCATCGCCTACGACCGAGCCGACCTTGAAGTCGACTCCACCCAAAGCGGCTTCCTCGTGGGTCGCCACGAAGGGCTGATCATGACGGCCTGTTCGTTCGCCGGGTCCAAGTGGGCCCATCTGGATCACCCCGAGCGCGCCGTGCTGCGGGTGTCGTGTGGCCGGATCGACGATACGAGGCCCAGCGAGTTTTCCGACAAGGCGCTGATCGAAGCCCTGCGAGGTGACCTGGCCACCACTCTCGGAGTCGAGGCTCCGCCCACCGCTGTCCGTCTCGGCCGCTTCCCCGACTCACTGGTGCAGTTCCCGGTGGGCCACTCCGACCGGATCGACGAACTTGATGGCCTACTGGCCGATTCGGCACCCGGCATCCTGGTGACCGGGAGTATCCGGACCGGCGTGGGCATTCCTGCCTGCATCCGGTCGGGAACCGAGACAGCTCGTCAGGCCTCTGAGTTAGCCGCAGAACTGGCGAGTTGATACAGGTTCATCTGGGAAATCCGGCAATCCGACGCCCTTTCGGACGTCCCGACGTGGTTCGATGGGGGGGATGCCTCCGGAGACCACCCCCGCCCGCGACGCAGCCGACGCCCGCCATGGCAGCGGAACCCAGCACCCCGACGAGTTGGCCAACCTGAAAGAGCACACTTCGGTGCACCTCTCTGTCGAGCGCACCTTCTGCTTCGCCGACCTAAGCGGATTCACCCGGCTCACCGAAAACAAAGGGCCCCACGAGGCAGTAGAGATCCTCGAAGAGTTCCGAAGCATGTCCCGCCGGGTGGCAGCCTGGCGAGGGGTTCGGGTAGCCAAGTGGCTGGGCGACGGTGTGATGCTGGTCGGCACCGAACCCACCCCGACCATCTCCTGGGCCGGACATCTGATCAACCATTTCGCCACCGCACGAAAAATCAATCTGCGAGTGGGACTGGCCACAGGCGAGGCCCTGCTGTTCGAGGGCGATGATTACATCGGCAAACCGGTGAACCTCGCGGCCAAGCTCTGCTCGGTAGCCGCCCCAGGCGAGATCCTCGCCAACTGCGAGGTGGCTGACCTGCCACCATGGATCAGGGTCCAGTCGGTCGACGACCTAGAGATCCGGGG
>MPLU02015585.1_pt1 | contig 28980 bp, 19 predicted proteins | sample 1617381 | NCBI WGS metagenome assembly MPLU02 (sample SAMN05944801, study PRJNA350692) | marine metagenome | biome: marine; feature: ODZ; material: water; isolation source: 90 m water sample filtered on 0.2 um supor filter | place: Pacific Ocean | collected 2012-04-08 | depth 90m m
AGAGCGGAAAGTGGCATTGGAAGAAGCAAATTTCAACATTTTCAAAATTCGAGCAGAAGATGTAATGGTCGACCTTCTGACAGATTCAGGGACTGGAGCGATGAGTAGCGAACAATGGGCCTCACTAATGCGAGGTGACGAGAGTTACGCCGGTTCACGTTCTTTCGACCGACTTGCAAAGGTTGTTAACGAAATTTTTGGTTTCAATCATTTCATCCCTACTCATCAGGGTAGAGCATCGGAAGGAATTCTGATGAGTTTGCTAGTCAAGCCGGGTGACATTATTCCCAACAACACACATTTTGATACTACAGCAGCTCATGTTCTGGCTCGTGAAGGAATTCCTGAGAATCTATTAATGGATTTTAGTAAAGACCCAGACTTTGACCATCCATTCAAAGGTAACATAGACTTAGATACACTTCGTCATGTTCTAGAAAAAAAATCTGATTCGATACCATTCTGCATGATAACTGTAACGAATAATGCAGGTGGTGGGCAACCTGTATCGCTTGCAAATCTTCAAGGTTTGAGAGAATTATGTGATGAGTTCTCAAAACCTCTATTCATCGATGCCTGCAGATTTGCTGAGAATGCCTATTTGATTAAACAAAGAGAAAAGGGGTGCTCTAAGATGAGTGTGCGTGAAATTGCACATAAGATGTTCTCACTTGCTGATGGTGCGACATTCAGTGCTAAGAAAGATGCAATCGTCAATATTGGTGGTTTGCTGTTGATGAATGACAAGCAACTCTACGAAAATGCACGTAACGAATTGATTATGCACGAAGGTTTTCCCACGTATGGTGGCCTTGCAGGAAGAGATTTAGATGCAATGGCGACAGGTCTGATAGAAGGTACAGATGATGATTATCTATCATATCGAACTTCTCAGGTTGCTTGGCTTTTTGATTCATTGAAGGATATCGGAGTTCCTGTATTCGGACCGCCAGGCGGCCATGCGGTGTACATCGATGCCGGTTCTTTTCTAGATCATATTCCTCAATCTGAATTCCCGGCCCAATCTTTAGCTGTGGAACTTTATCTTGAAGGAGGAGTGAGGACAGTTGAGATTGGCTCAGTCATGTTATCATTCATTTCACCTGACACTGGTGAGTTAGTCACACCCCCACTTGAATTAATTCGTTTAGCCATTCCAAGACGAACATATACTGAAAGTCATCTTCAACACGTCGTTGATTCATTCAAGGCGGTAGTTGAGCGAAAAGAAAGTCTGAAGGGTTTGAAAATAACAAAACAACCTTCTCTTCTTCGTCATTTTACTTGTGACTTTGATTGGGTAGAAGATACTGAGACAAAAGACAATGTTGAGGCAGTAAGTACCCTCCTCTCGTAATCAAGGGTCGCCTCTGATATGGCCCACTGAAAGCCCTACATTTCAGAAATATCAATCGGATGGAGCCACAATACATTTGAGCAGTGGCCTACCTGCTTGAGGCATGGTATGTTGGAAGGAGTTGTGCCCGGCTCGTGTGGAATATGGGAAATTGAATGCTTCACTGTTGACAATTCTAATGATTTCTTCAGTGATGGTCGTGATGATTTCACCACTTGGAGAATATGATGAGATCCCAGTCCTTGAAGGAAAAAATCCCAAATCATATGTGACTACATCGGATTCACCCATCCGAACCACCGTACAAAATTCCTATTACACCAACACCGTGTATGATTGGAATCCATCATACAATGCATACATATGGACCCAGGAACTGAACGATTGGGAAATTGATGGTGACGAAATTGTGGATTTTTGGTTTTATGTTTCTTCAGAAAATGTTGGTGCTTATTTGCATGCATTTTTGAATACTGATAATGTAAATTGGGGCTCGGACCCTGATCTTGATTTGTATCTGTACGACCCATACGGCTCGATAGTTGATTCTTCAACATCAACTGACTGGACGGAAGTCGTTTCAGCATATGCAACCAGTTCAGGATTCTGGAAGGTCAGAGTCGATAATTACGATAGCATCAGTGGGCAATACGATTTGTCTCGAATGTTTGTTGAGAATGGTGCCCCCAAAGTCGAGCTGAATCAGTACCCATCAGCCGATTGGCCACCTTATGTTTACGAAAGCTGGCTTGTCAATGCATGCGAATCGTACGACCCAAATGGGCAATCTCTCAGTTTTTCATGGCAAATTGATGGAGGGGGCTTGCAATCTGGTGATTGTTGGGAGTCGGTTTGGTTTTACGATTCAAATACCCACACCGTTAGTGTGACGGTGTCTGACTCGAGTGGCAAGTCGACAACAGCATCAACCACGATTACCCCGCGAGCGTTTCCAACTTCAACCCGTCCAATGGGCGACTTGGTAATTTCAATGGATGATGATCGAACTTCAACTGCTAGAAAAAGTTCCGATGTACATTACATCGATATCCCCTTGACTGAAAATGATGTTTGGGTTGAACTGGAATTGTTATACAATTTCAAAACCACACAAAACGGGCAAGTAACTTACTCATCAGAAATGGTTGAAATAGAAGCCGGAGAGAAATGGCGGCTAGACATGAACATTAAGGATATTGATGCCGATTACTCATTAGAATTCAAACCAGAGATTGTGCTTTGGTTTTGGTTTGAAGCGGATGGCCAATGGAGAGATCTGAGGCTCCCAGTCCCGTCTCTAATTGAGGTTGATTCATACCCCAATCAACCATATTTCTACTACGAAGGACTGAAGATATACTATTGGGATGATTATGTTGAGATTCCTGTTGAAACTGAAAATGGTGCGATGACATATTCTCTTGATGAACGAGTTCAACTTTCAGGTATTGACTTGTATCCTTTTGTCGAAGAATTAATCGATTATTACACTGGGAGTGACTACGCTACATCATTCATCAATTGGTTTGCTGAATTTGAGATTCCACTATCATATAACTTGGACATGGAAATTGAAGGATACAATTACATCGATGTGATTACGACGATTGAGGGTGGACAGACCTCATTGGGTGAAAGTCACGCAGAACATATCTTACAAGATCACCATGTCTATCCTGACAGATTGTCTTCAAGTATGGAAATTACCCGGACTAGCTCAATATTAGAAGTCGATCAAATGGTACTGTTGTACAAGTATGTTTACGGAGATGTGACACCAAATCTTGACCTCAGGTTCAAAATCAATGGTGAAACCAAAGCCACAATAGATCTTGCAACATGGGACACTGAATCATTCTTCTCACCAGCCCGCAGATACCAATCGTCTACTGTACACTTCGAATGGGAATGGCTTGATTCGGATAATGACGGAGTAGAGGATTCACTCGATGCTTTTCCGTCCGACCCCAGCGAATGGGGGGACTTCGACGGTGACGGAATAGGCGACAACGCTGACCTCGATGACGACAACGACGGCTGGTCCGATGACGACGAGGCAGACTGCCTGACTGATCCGTACTCCTCCTTCAGTTTCCCCGACGACTTCGACGGCGACCGAATCTGCGAACTCCTAGACCCCGACGACGACAACGACGGAACGTACGACTGGAACGACCAGTTCCCATACGACCCGAGCGAGCAGTATGACGATGACGGCGACGGAATCGGCGACAACGCTGACACCGATGACGACGGTGACACTTGGTCGGACTTGAATGAGCCGAACTGCGGCACAGACCCGTTGGATGCCAACTCGTTCCCCGACGACTTCGACGGCGACCGAATCTGCGACCTCCTAGACCCCGACGACGACAACGACATGACGCCCGACATCAACGACGCCTTCCCATTTGATCCGGGCGAGACCAAGGACACCGACAGCGACGGTATCGGCAACAACGCTGACACCGATGACGACGGCGACAACTGGCTTGACAGCGTCGAGGCGATGTGCCTGACAGATGCACTGTCGAGCACTTCCGTACCCCTCGACACGGATGACGACGGCTCGTGCGACGGAATCGACACCGATGACGACAATGACGATGTAGACGATGTGAATGATGTATTTTCTCTAGACCCAACACAATGGACTGATGTGGATGGTGATGGGTTTGGAGACAATCCTACAGGGAACCAACCTGATATGTGTCCCGAAATTTACGGTGAGATGTCTGATTCTACTGTTCGTGGTTGTCCAGATTCAGATAGTGACGGTGTCATGGATGAGAACGATGCCTGTGAAAATACCGTAGACAATGGAGAAGCTGTCAATGACGTTGGATGTACAAATAATCAACTCGGTTTCTTCGACAGAAAGTATACAATCTCAGGAACAGAAATAGGGGGAAAGGTCATTTTCAGTACTGCTTTGGTATTCTTTATTACAATCATCCTAGTTTTATTCATAACGATTAGAAGGAGGAAATCGAGATATCCTGACTCAGATGATTTAGGAGATTCTTGGGGTGATGATATCGATTTTGGGTTTATCTGCACGGAATGCGGAGCCGAGATGGTTTCTTCATCGAAATTTTGCACGGAATGCGGTACGCAGTTACAGTAATTATTCGCCAAATCATTCGCTGGTGTCCCTTTCTACCAATCGCATCGGTACCCATGCGATTGGTTAGTTACCAACCCAATCCGCGTCCTTACGTTCAAGGAAGGCCTGCACTCCAATTTCTTTATCCTCGGTATCGAATAAAGCAACGAATTCTGAGCGCTCGGCCAGAATTCCCTCAGACATAGGAAGATCGAGAGCCGCCCGTACGGCCCGCTTTGCAACTTTGATTGTGTAAGGGGATTTCCTAGCAATATTTTCAGCCATTTTCATTACACAGCCTTCGAGTTCCTCAGGTTCACAAACCTCGTTGACAAGTCCAAGTCGTAAGGCCTCATCAGCACCCATCATATCGCCAGTCATGACCATTTCCATAGCCTTGCCATAACCTAGAATATTTGTAAGCCGTTGAGTGCCTCCACCTCCTGGAATTAGGCCTAAATTAATCTCAGGCGTTCCAAACTTAGCACGAGTGCTGGCAATACGAATATCACAGGAGAGGGCCAATTCGGTTCCACCTCCAAGAGCAAATCCATCTACCATTGCAATAGTTGGTTTAGATAGGTTCCAAACCTTTTCCCAAGCATTATTTTCAAAAAAAGACCGGACATCATCCGAATTCTTACCCGCGAACTCAGAAATATCAGCTCCTGCAGCAAATGCAGCGGGTTTCTGCCTCTTTCCTTCTACTGCTGGAGGAGGTGAGGCACCGCGTATTACAATCACACGAACATCGTCATTCGCCTCAGCATCACTACAAGCCTGTTTCAGGGCAGTATGTGAGTCTGCATTCAGAGCATTCAATTTTTCAGGACGGTTCAAGGTCCAAACAGAAATCATAGCACCATCGGGGCTAGCACCCACAATTGGGACATTATCGACTAGTAGAACCTCATCACTCATGATGTGCCCAATGGGATGTTCCGCTTGAATATATCACAACGGGGGTGGTGGAGGTGGCATACCTGGAGGACCTGGTGGAGGTGGCATACCTGGAGGACCTGACGGAGGTGGCATACTAGGGAGCCCAGGGGGTGGTAAATCAGGTAATTCTGGTGCAACTTCTTCTACTCCTTTCTCAGGAACATTAAGCGGCATTCTGATTTTTAGGATACGATTACCATCTATTCTAACATATGATACGCCAAGAGGGACTGAATCGTCCGGTTTTTCAGGCTCATCAATTACTTCTAATCCATGATCAGGTCTAGAGAGTATGGCACCAAGGTCTTCTCCATCTTCTAATTCAGTCCACATTCTGACTTTTGCAGCTCGCCTTTCTGCTAGTTCCATCCTTCGACGGCGCTGAATACGGTCTCTAATTTCGGCTCTCTTCTCCCGGCGTTCGACAACATAGGATTCTACTTCGGCTTCCATTTCTGATTGTGCATCACTATCTATTACCAGACGTTGAGCAATATTGACTCCATCTCCTTGGGATGATTGTGCCCCTAGAGACATAGGTGGCATGGGTGGCAGAGGTGCTGCAGAATCAATTGCAGGTGAAGGTGGTGCCATCCCCATAGGTGGTGGCATTGGCATAGGCGGTGCTGGCATTACAGGTTCAGCAACCCTTCCTCTGCTTCGTCTGATTTTGTCTTCTTTCTGTTTACTAATCCCTTCCACTTCGATTACAGGAGTGGGCAATTCCTCGATTTCCTCAATTGGCTCAATTGATACTTTAGGAATTACAGGAGGTGCGGCAAGTGGCTTTCGTCCTGAATAGACAAAGATGGCCAAGAATCCCAATAGAACTGAACCTGAAGCAATTCTAAGACCGAGTTCCATCGTGCCTTGCAGGATAAGATATAGTGGCGTTCCAGCCAATAATAAAACCGCCAAGAATAGCCGAGTGTACGATACCATCCTTCTCTCCCCTACTTGCACCACTGTGTCGTCTCACTTCACTTTGACGGCCCGCCGAGAGCACTAGAAAGGGCTTTCATTGCCGCACCACGATGTGAAATTGATGATTTTGCACTTGATTCCATCTCAGCAAAGGTGCGCCCGTCTCCTTCCTCTGGAATGAAAATGGGGTCATATCCGAAACCATTCTCACCACGTTTCTCATCAGAGAATTTGCCTTTACAGACTCCAATTGTTTTCCAATTATTATTTCCATCAGATAATATGACTACTGCGCGGTATTCTCCACCTTTGTTTTTTGATTTAGAAATACGATTTAGTACACCATCTAGTCCTATTTTTTCTTCGACATCTGCTGAATTAGCCCCCGGCCATCCCTCGAAGGCATATGTGAAAACCCCTGAATCTTCGACTAATACAGCGGCCCCCTCGAATTCCGTTCCTTCGATTAAGGTAAGTGCTTGTTCAATTTTTGATTCAGTAACTGCTTCAAGCCCTAGTTCCTTTGGCTCATTAAAAACAGGTCTTTTTCCATCAATAACTAGACCTTCAACTGTATGCCCTAGGGGTCCAAGAATTTGCGCAGCCTCGGTGATTTTATTTTTGTTACTCGTGGCGAACAGAATTCTCATTCATTCACCTCATGCATGATATCTTACTCTTCCACGAATTGCCTCAAAGCGTTCTATGACTTCATCTGAAGAGGGCTCAATTCCTGAATCTGCTAAACAATAACCCTCAATCATCGCTTCTACTGAATTATTTATTGTATGATGGCTAGCTGTTAGACATTCGTTAACAACTTGTAAATCTAGGCCCAAGTTTTCAATCTCAGGATTTATCTTTGAGAGCCCAAAGTCAATTAGATACATTTTCTTCTCACTATCGAACATCACATTATGTGTTGTTAAATCTCCATGTGAGAAACCTGCTTCATGTAATTGGCGAATAATTGAACCAAAGAGTTTGATTTCATTAATGCCTGCTGCCCCATCTTGTAAAGCATCGTATAGTGGTCTTCCTTCAATCCTAGATAGAAGCATCCACCCTTGATCTATATCAACATCAAGAAGGGCAGGCGCGGGGAAGTTATTTGCTTGTAATTTAGTCAGAACTCGAGCTTCAACACTGAGTCTTTGTCGAGTTAATCTTCTATCAAGTGAAGGGTGCCTATAGGAGCGTGGTTCACGCATTTTTAGTACAGCACGAATGCCCAACCATGAGCCTGAGAAGATTATTGCTTCTGCACCCTTATGTAGGATATTCTCTTCAATCCACATAGGGATCGATGTTCTATCCATGCCCTCCGCACATGAGATGACTTGAAAGCGGTTGCACCTGAGGGACTAGTGAATTGAAATGAGTATGCAGATGCCAGAGGCTCCTCTGCCTAGTGGTTTAATTGCCCCCAAAATCTACTCAAAAGAGGAGATTGATATTGAGGCTTTAAGACTACAGAAGGCAATAAATCAAGTTGGTTTGTGGAACCTTGAAACTTGTAGAACAATTGCCCCCCTAACTCTTGAAATTAATGAACTTAAACACGAAAAAGATGTATTTCTCATTGCTCATTCATATCAGACTCCTGATATCGTCTATGGAGTTGCTGACTCAGTATCGGATAGTTATTCACTTTCAAAAGCGGCTCGTGATGCGCCACAAAATACAATATTATTCTCTAGTGTTCGGTTTATGGCAGAAACTGCCAAAATAGTCAGCCCTCATAAAACCGTGATTCATCCATCTCCAGAAGCAGGTTGTTCACTGAGTGACAGTATAACTGCAGAGGATGTGAGAAAGTTGAAACAAAAGTATCCAGGCGTACCAGTCGCTTGTTACATCAATACTAGTGCAGAAGTCAAGGCAGAAGTGGATGTGTGTGTTACTAGTAGTAATTTCTTGAAAATATGTGAAGAATTGCCAGGCGATCGAATTATTTTCGTGCCTGATCGCCTGATGGGGAAGCATCTGACAGAGCACCTAGCCGGACGTAAGGAAGTAATCAATTATGACGGAGAGTGTTATGTTCATGCCACATTCACCGGTGAAAAAATACGTTCTTGGAGGGAAAGATCTTCTATTCAGGGAATTGATTTGAAAGTACTAAGCCACCCTGAATGCGATGCCGATGTTTTGGCTGAGAGTGATGTAGTTGGTAGTAGTGAGAAACTGATGAATGAGGCATTGAGGCTTAGTGAAGAAGGTAAACCAGACATCATGCTGATTACAGAATGTGGGACGGCAGATAGAGTTAGAGCCGAGTCTGAGAGTGAAGTCAATTTGATTGGAACTTGTGTAATGTGTCGATACATGAAAATGACACAATTAGAAGATATTCTACAATCTCTAAGAAACCCCCGTCCTGAACAGATAATTGAGTTAGATTCTAAAGTCATTCAAAAGGCTCAATACAGCCTTAATGAGATGTTCCGTCTTGCCGAGTGAATATTGAAGTCAATACGATTTATTATCTAGATTTTTTATTTTCTAGAGCCGATTGGAAGGCTAAGAGAACCATTAGTGGTATGATAATTACAATTGCAGATTGTAGTACCACTGATGAATATGGTTCAAATGTCTCTTCAAGTGCAAATAGGTGAATATTGACTTCACCATCTTCATCTTCTTGCAAGTATGCTACTGCAGAATTCAGTACTTGTGGTTGAGATTGATCTATATCTTCGTCAATTGTCAATTGCTTAGTTCTATTTTCTGCAATATCATGCAGAAACACGTCACGTGCAGTAATTTGATCTTCCTCATCCTGAGTTGGGTCAAATCTTGGTATTTGTAGGAAGGCCACTTTTCCATGAGCTAGACTAACCGAAGAAGATGGCCAAACCGAGTCGGATAGTATCAATTGATCTCCACTTATTGTGTCTATGAGAACAGTACGATTCAATGGACCTATGTCGACTACTGCAGCTATCCAACGCGAATCAAATTCTAATTCCACAATTGTTGAGTTTGTGTAATTAACAGGTATTTCGAAAGTATCCTCAAGATGCTCGTCAGTAATCTCATCCGCTATGACATTAACATTTATGCTAAGAGAAAATTGCGAGTCAATTGTGAATATTTCAACAATTGGGCCTGATTCTGAAGATCTACCAGTAGCAATAAACGAGCCGGAAGAAGAACAGATACTGTATGGTCCATCTGGAACTTCTATAGTGACAAATCCTTCTTCCGAACGAAATAGAATTTCATTAGTATGAACAATGCCTATCAAAACCTCTCCTCCAATATCTTCCGTGATGAATACATCTACAATTTCCTCTGCCGAGTATTGACTATACTTTGGTGTGATTAATTGACTAATACTATCCAAACTGAATAAATCGACTCTAGAATCAGTGAATAAAACAAAATTAGATTCTGTAACTATTACTTTTGGAGCAACGGACCAAGGCGAACCTCCTACTTCTGAGCGCACTTGAGTTGAAGCATTCCAAGCAAATACCTCAATAATTCCCTCTGGGCTTTCTTCTATTCCAATTAACCAACCTCCTGTTCCGGCAGCAGTAGTTGGTGACTCTACGCCTTGTACAGGAAAATCTTGATGTGTAGCATCCCAGAGAAGAACTGTTCCAGTTCCCATCAAGACAGCAATAATTACAGCTCCAGTTTGCTTACTTGAGGGCTTACGAAATGGTTTGATTACTTTCTTGATTGATAATAATAATTTCTTTATCCAACCCCTTGGGTCTTCCAGTAGTCGAGCAAATCTTCGTGTGAATAGGCGTTCATCAGCAAATTTCCAAATGGTTTCATGTGTTCTTTCTGTTATTTTAACCGCTATACTTGCAACTAGTATACCACCAATAATATCTAGAATCCAATGAATACCAAGATAGATAATTGTGAATCCAGTCAACCAAATGTAGATCACTAGTGCAAATCTAAAACGATACCAACGGTTATCTTCGTCCCATCTTAGGTATGTTAGCCATACTGCAAAAGGAAGACCAATATGGAGACTAGGCATTCCGTTTGTAAATGGATCAATTCTAGTGAACCAATTATGGACGACCGGATCTAAAGTGTAAGCAATAGTCTCCATTTCAGGTATGTAGTCGCCGGTTACGCGGACATTGAAGAAAAGGTAGAATGGTACTGCTAGGACATATACCCAGAACATAGATAGTGAAACACGGTCGGCCATGTGCCTATCATCAAAGTAAATTGGGTATACGAAAGATGCGAATGTCGCAGTCATGAATCCCATTACATAGAAATGAGTTAAGGGCCAAGCGAGAAGTTCATTCTGGAACGCATTTTGAGTCCAAAGAACAATGTCTCCCTCTATTGCATAAACATAGGGAGTCATGTCTAATTGCGTATTTGCCATTAATATTCGATCTAATTGGTCTAACAAATCTTTCCATAGATATACGGAGAAAACAACAAACATATGAGCCCAATAACGTCGAAACATATCGATGAATCCAGAGATTCTTATTTTCGCCCAAGGGGGTTTCATTACTGGCATCAGAGCTAGTGAAAGAAGTATGGCTCCCATCAGCCAAGTGATGTAGATTCCCGAGCTAGCGGCCATGTTCCTCGTAACTACGGGGTCAATACTGCATCAAGAAGTCGACCCCATTAACAGAAGACAAGATGTGAAATGAAAAACATCTGATTCTATGAGATTTTGACAGATGGACTGCTGCTGTTCTCTAGTTCTGCTAGGACATTTCTAACTACAATGTCGAAGGCCTCAGCAGTCGCCCCATCCGGTTCTGCTATGATTCGATGTACACCATCATCACCGCCACGAACTATACCGGGGTCAAATGGAAGGGCTCCAAGGAATGGAACTTCAAGTTCAGTGGCTGCGGAGGCGCCACCACCTGATTTGAATACATCCAAAGTGACCATCCAGTCTCCATTTTCATCAGTTTGAGATTCTATTGGCGTTCCTTTGGGTCCGATGATACTAACAGTAGTATTTGGTTCAGCAGTTCCTCGAATTGTGTATCCGCTCATGTTTTCCACAACTCCTAAACATGGCAATGAAATTGTTTTAGCGAAGTTGATAGATTTCCGAGAATCCAGTAAAGCAACCTCTTGTGGAGTTGTTACAATTACTACTCCATCAATTCCAGGAAGACTCTGGGAGACTGTCAATGGTTCGTCACTAGTACCTGGTGGAAAATCAATGATTAGAGCATCAAGCTCACCCCAAGCGACATCTCCTATGAATTGCTGAATAGCTCCCAATTTTATAGGACCTCGCCAGATAACTGGTTTATCAGGATCCTCGATTAGGAAAGCCATTGAAATTACTTTGACTCCATGTGGTCCAATAACTGGGAAAATCTGCCCATCCTCAACATGGAGATCAGCATTCTCAACTCCGAGCATTTTTGGCACATTCGGACCTGTAATATCTATGTCCATTAATCCAACTTTCTTTCCTTGACGTGCTAGAGACAAAGCTAGACCCACAGATACAGTAGATTTCCCAACCCCTCCTTTCCCTGAAAGAACCATTATCTTGTGTTTGATTTCCTTATCCAATTGACTCATGCGCATCTTACGTCTCATTTGGGCATAGGCTTGTTCCATCTGTGCCTTCTGCTCAGTTGAAGCATCTTCTCCTTCAACTGGTTGTTGAGGTTCAGTGCCGCCTGAATGATGAGAGATTGGGGAATCCGACATTGTTTCTAAACGCGAGGCGAGGCGTACTTCAAGACTACTCTGTGATGAATTGAGTAATTTTCTATTTATTTTCCTCTAGAATACAATCAATTGGTGATTGGTTCAAGTAACCCCTGCTTCTTCACGTTACATGCGCCTGTTGTTCGTATGTGTCGGTAATACATGCCGTAGTCAGATGGCCGAGGCAATTGCACGTCATATGGGACATCATTCTGCCTCTGCAGGAACACATCCAGGATATACCGTAGCAGAGAATTCTTTAGTTGTCCTCAAAGAGATTGACGTAGACACATATGGCTTGAATCCGAAGTCTATCGACGAGGTTGATACAGAGGGCTGGGACCTGATTATCAGCATGGGTTGTGGCGTTCATTGTCCAATGTTGCCAATTGCTGAGGATTGGGGTCTAGAAGATCCAGTAGGTGGATCAATCGAAGTATACCGACATACTCGAGACACCATCATTGAGAATCTCAAAAGGCTCTCAGTATAGTCGACCGACGCTTAGAAAAACGATTTGCTCTTCGCGAGTCCTACACGAGTGTAGTGTAGTGGTTATCACCGGGCGTTGCCAACGCCTGAACCCGGGTTCAAATCCCGGCACTCGTACCAATATCGAATCATGAATTATTGTCGATAGTCGTCAATTTGCTCTTGGGTCCAACCAGCATTAAGTAGTTCATCATCAGTGTACTGAGTATTTGTTGTGGATGTAGAAAAGTGATGTGTTTGATCTTGAGCAATACCTGTCATTTTCTTCGGTGAACTCCTTGTTGCTACAAAGTATCCTCCTGCCGCTAAACCGATTAAGATTAACACAACAAGTAATGCAACTATCATGTCACCCGTAGTTTGCCAAATAGCGAATGTAGGGAATACATCACTATTGTCACCAACTCCATCTCCATCTGAGTCTTGCCATTCTAAGGGGTCTAGAGGGAACTTATCGAATCCATCTGCCCAACTATCATCATCTGTGTCGCGCTTTAGTGGGTCTGTGCCGAGATTCATTTCCTCGATGTCAGATAATCCATCGCCATCATCATCAGTGTCGGAGTTATCTCCAATTCCATCTAAGTCCGTATCAATATATTCCAGTGGGTCGTTAGGAAATGCATCATCATCATTGATTACACCATCTCCATCTAAATCCGGGTCCATTGAATCGCAAATTCCATCATCATCAGTATCAGTAGGTGTAATAGTCAAATCAAGTGGATCTCCATCACAGGTATTTTCTGCAAGATCTGACCAAGTGTCTCCATCATCATCCGTATCTGCATTATTGCCAATTCCATCTCCATCTGTGTCAAACCACTCGTTAGAATCACGAGGGAAGGCATCAACAGTATCAGACCATAAATCTCCATCATCATCCGTATCGACAGCGTCACAAAGTGAATCTTCATCAAGGTCTTCTGGCTGACTTGAAGAGTCTAAGGAGTCGGTTCCACAATCCCCTTCTTTCAGATCTGTCCACCCATCATTGTCATCATCAGGATCTGCATTGTTACCCTGGCCATCTGCATCAGAATCCATCCATTCCGTTGGGTCTAGAGGGAATGAGTCTAAGTTATCATTCCAACCATCATCGTCATCGTCAGAATCTAATGAGTCACATTGGCCATCAAGGTCAGTGTCAAGTGGTTGTGAGAATCCACTCAAATGGTCCGAGCCGCAATCTTGTTCGTAGATATCTGAATGACCATCGTTGTCGTCATCTAAATCTGCATTATCGCCAACTCCGTCGGCATCATTGTCGTTCCATTCACTAGAATCGAATGGAAATTCATCAATAATATCGTTCCATCCATCATTATCATCATCTGAATCGCGCCCATCGCACTCTCCGTCTGCATCATAGTCTTCTGGTACAGAATCAGAATCAAATTGATTGGTGCCACACTGGTACTCTGTTACGTCATCCCAACTGTCATTATCATCATCAGGATCTGCATTATCCCCTATGCCATCCGAATCAAAATCAGTACATTCAGAGGCATCATTAGGAAATGCATCTTCTTCATCCGGACACCCATCACCATCTGCATCAGCAATTACTCCAGCTTGATGATTCCACATCATCATAGAGATTAGGTCCGTAGCATTCTCAGCATCGAGGTAAATACCGGCAAGACCCCCCCACTCAGAATACAACTGTAAACCGACTAATTCGTTCTGCCCATCAGTGACATTGCGCACTTCTACTTGCAGAACACTCAAGGTTGTGGGTGAAGACCCGCTTGAATCAGCCTCGTTATAACCTTCAAATTGCATAGATAACTCTTGTAATCCCTCGAAACTGATATCCTCAAACCAGTGTTCTGAACCTGAATCTTCCGTTCTACTACCATTGTCTGCTAAGTCTACGTAGGTCCATTCCTCCCAATTCTCAGAGGTTTCGGTAAAAGAAGTTCCAACAGTCATGCTAGTGGGAGAACCAGTCTCCCACCATTCAGCCGTAGTATTCTCCCATATTTGTCCAGCTTCATCATCACCCCAACTCCCCATGTCAAAGTAATAATCCTCATAATACAGATTTTCCATATCTCTCCAATCATCTCCAATTGCTCTTCTAACAGTAACATCTACCTCGTAGTCACTCTCTAAAGAAATTCCGTAGGCGTCCGCGTATGCTGTGAAATGCAACCCTTCTCGGAATTCTCTAACATGACATTGGCCACTAAAATTACCAATATTACAGGATTCATCAGGCTGATACCAATATCCCATGTCACTACGATAGGAGTGAATTACAACACGATTCCAGAATCCTCCACTTTCGACTTGATTTTTGAAAAGAATACTATATTCTTCTGAATCAAGTTCGGAATAATCACCATCTAAGTGTGTCCATGACATGTCTACTGTGATGCTTTTTGTCACCGATTTCTCTTCTGCAACTACCATCATTGGAGTTAGTATAGCCGTCAAAGCGAGGGCGGTCATCAACACCGAGAGTGTACGTTTCATGTTATTCGAGTAGAGCCCCTAACTATGGAGGTTGGCCCGGCAGAATAATATCAAGTCACTCAAAATCTGAGTTTCTCATAGTTACAACTAGAGCCGTAGCCCCCACTGCAAGAAGAATGAGAAGTGCAACGAGAACTATTGATGTTGCATGTTCAGATATCCAATTCGATCCAGAACCTCCTCCACCTGTTTCTTCAATTAATTCTATGCTGTGAATTTGTTCATTATCAGGAGTCATGGATTGATAAACATCGGCTGTTCTAATTAGATAATTCATATCTCCAACTGTGAGAGTGGAGCGCAATTCAATTTCTAGACTGAAAATCCCATCATTTGCCTCCTTATCCACTCCTTGTCCATTATCAGAAAGCGTCAACCATGTCTCTGATTTTCCTATAGGAGCTAATCTTCCAATCTTTACTTGTGCCGAAGAAACGCCATCCGGGTCTTCTATTGAAACTTCAATCACATACTTTGTAGTCCCTTCTTTGGGTATTTCTAGAGCAGAAACCCATTCTCCAGATTCAGTGAATGATACGTTAGTTATCGAAGGAGCTTCATTTAGCACGATCAGTGAAGCACCATCCGTAACGAGAGCCCCGCCTCCTGCTGAATCAGTGACTTGTAATGGAATACTCCTTTGACCAGGAGAAAGAGAATCTGGAACCGTAAATTCTCCAACCCATCTGTCAATATCGGCTTGGAATGCAAGTGGAGTTAGTTCACCTCCAGCGCTTAGCAAATCAATTGCTACGGATTCAACACCATGTCCATCTTCAGCTTTGATACTAACTTGAACTGTATCGCCCCGGTACACAATGTTAGGGGTAAATACACGCGAAGTAACTCTCGGAGCAGCATTGCTCACTTCAAGTTCAACAGAAGTATCTACATCTGTCCATAGGTCATCCATTTTCACAGATACATTTTCTATTCCAAATTCTAGTCCTGGATGTTGAATAATAGCAGTCCAAACAGAATCTCGAATTACTGTATCTCCATTCAAGCCGATATCAGATAGGGTGACGATACCTAAGCCAAACACCGACAAATCTACTGCTACACCTACTACGTCCGTGTCAACGTCCTCAACTACAACTTCTAGATGTGCAATGCCGCCTTCTGTGTAAAGAACTCCTTCTCTGAAACCTATGCTGAGAAGAGCAGGAGGTGTATTTTCATCAGCAGTAATTATCGAGGGGTATAGGATTCTCTCAAGAGTTTGATGCTCAATGACTTGAACATCATTCGAAGAGTTGTTACCTTGAATTGGAATTCCTATATCAATAACTCTGAATGCTTCATGTAGAAGACCTGCTAATAATCCCTCATTAATCACAGTTCCACTTGCTGAAAAATTCTCATCATTAGACACACTAACCCATTGAGCTAATTCGACTTCATGTCCATCAACTATCCCCATTGTGATGCCTACAATAGAAATTACTGAATCTGCTCCTTCTCGCTGAGTGGGAAACATATCTCCGAGTTGCAGTTTATCTGGTACAACTCCAGTTTCTCTGAAACCAGTGATATTCATGTCACCATCATAACTTGGTCTAACGGGTTCTTGTTCAATTGGAGAGTTCTCTGGGTACTCATTAGTTGTGTTACCATTTTCTTCCACATACATGTATCGAATAGTACGATTGCTCCAATCAATTTGAGGAACTGTGTATTCAAAAGTCAGATTATGTTCAGCCTGAATTTCTTCACCAATAGGTCCTATTGGTGTACCTGAAATATTCAGCCAAAATTCATTTCGCATTACATCTACTTCGTATCTTGTTCCATCTTCATTATCTTCAGTGGTTGAATCTTCTATCAATCGCACTAGCCCAAATGAACCCGAGGCAGTTCCAGTATATTCTCCATCAACAATGAGGCGATCTTCAACTACCTCTCCCCCCAATTGTTCGATATGAATGTCCGCAACAGTTCCATTAACCTGAACTTGGAATTGCTGGTCCTCGATTAGAAATCCAAAATCTCCAGATCCCTTGATTTTCAGGGCTTGTTCTTCACGAACTCCATCTAACCATTTCTCACGTGTTTTGAACTCGTCCAATTCAAAGGTGAAGGTATCTGTTGCTGTTTGTATTCGAATATTCATATCCGCTTCAATCTGAGTGTCCGAGAGTCGGCGTACACCACCTTCATCCCATGTTTCGATATAGAAAACAGAGAGAGTTCCAAAGGCCCCTGTCGAACTGTTATTTGAGCCACCATTGAAAGAAACCTCTCCATTTGCTTCTAATCGTAGCCTCTCGGTTAGAACACCATTTTCCCAATCACGTAGTATGTATGCGTCGTATACATTAGCTTCTACACTGAGATTATTTTCTCCATCATCACTATCAAACAGTAATGATCCAGTGCCGTGCATTTCGAAAATTTGGCGAGTGATTTCAGTTCCTTCATAGGTTTCATTCATCCAAACATGATCCAAATCTAGATTCAGAAGAATTTGTTCATCACCCGTGTCTGCATTCAAGAAAAGGCTGCCATTACCCAGTTCACTCGAAGTCAAACTTTCTCCAAGCCTCTTTTGCCACCCCCGTCCTTCAAAATACAGACTTGATGTATTTTCATCACCACCCTCTAGAGACCACGTAGTCTCCCGTGTAATCTCGTGGTCAGCTACAGGTTGATTCCACATTGTCATATCTAGAGAACGGGAACACGTCGCTTCGGAAGTTACGACAGTGATATCAACTTCATCAAGAAATTCAGGTTGATTATCTAATGTGATGTCAATTTCTCCACCAGCTACTACGAATGATGAATCTGATTCTGTTCCTATAATGACACCATCTCTAATGTGACTCAAATCAACAGTAACAGCGCTTGGTGAAGTTCCATTTACAAACGCTGGCTCAAATTCAACACGGTATCTATGAATGATTCCATAGGACCAATTCAGACCATCCGCAGACATCCAATCTGAATCCCAATCCACAAGAACAGTACAAGTGCGCTCAGGTTCTCCTTCATCCGCTCCAACCATTCCACTCATTGGAGCGAGAATCATTAGAGATAGGAGAAGAGCAGTCAGATATTGGTTCTGCACAACACGACCCAATTCCCTCATCGTTTGAACGCTCCCCCATCATGATTGCCAATTAGGGGCAGAAATTAGAACAATGGTTCTTCCCAATCGTCTTCTTCATCTTCATCAGTCATACGCTCTTTCCAGAGTGAAGATGGGACATCTTCGTAGATGCCCGCATAAGGATCTTCATCCTCTTTTGATTGTGAAGCTTCATTCATTGCACGTCGGGCGAATTCCCTTGCATCAGGTTTGAACTTCCAATAGTGTATTCTCCACTCTCTTCCATCCCAAAGTGTAGTCTCTTCAGATTCTGTAGTTAGAAGGTCGTAATCTTGTAGTTGGTAGAACAGGTTTCGGTCAGTAGGTTCTAGAGCATTGTCAATAATTCTATTGGAAAATCCAAAGAAACCAAGAGCGTGCTCGGCTATTGACTCAGCTACTATGACTTCCATATCGATGTCAACCTTGCGTCGAATTGCAAGAGTCAACTCTGCTAGTGTCATACCCATCGCATCTTCCTCCTGTAATAGAATATGAAAGCCCGTTCTATATCAACAATCGCTTGTTCAGATTACGAATCAGATGTATTCTATCCGAAGTCATTAATCGAAACTGTATTTTCGCAAATCCATGGAAGATGATGCGCCATCTACCTTCCTTGGTCTTCCCGAGGATGATTTGGCAGCTTTTGATATCGCAATTCTGCCTATTCCATTTGAGATGACAACAAGTTGGGGTGAAGGTACAGAGCATGGACCTGCTGCCTGTATTGCAGCCTCTTCACAAGTCGAGTTATTCGATCCGTTGCTTCCATCCGAACTCCCCTGTGGACTTAGTTATCATACTGCAACGGCATGGTCTTCAGAAGCTCCTTCTTTACTAGAACAGTTGTCTTCAATCAAAACATATCTCCAACCATGGATGGATGGTCAGGTTTTCCCTCTGATATTAGGCGGTGAACATGGTATTCTTCCTCCGATTATTGAGTCTCTTTCTGTTCATCCAAAACTCACGGATGGTATCTCTAATCTCACAATTATCCAAGTCGACGCTCATGCCGATTTGAGAGATTCACTCAATGGTGAGAAATTCTCTCATGGAACTGCTGCTCGCCGTGCTCTAGATCTTGGCATAGGGAGTTTGCTACAGATTGGAATTCGAGCTCTTTGTCAAGATGAGGCTGAATTTGCAAATGCCGATAGTCGAGTTGAAACCTATTATGCTCGTGAATTATTCAATCCTATCAATGAATTTGAGGGTTGGAATCAATTGTTAGACAGAATAGATGCTCTAGAGGGCCCCGTTTGGCTCACTTTCGACATTGATGGGTTAGATGGTTCACTCGTTCCAGATACAGGAACGCCAGTCCCGGGTGGTCTGAGTCACTGGGGCGCGGTAGAGATAATTGAGCGCATGTTTGCATCAAAGGCAGATATTCTAGGGGCGGATGTTAATGAAATTGCACCAGGTGCAGATAGCCCCTTGACAGAATTCAATGCTGCTCTCATCGCAACCAAGATACTTGCTTGCCATACTGCAACATTACTACACGCAAAGGGCGAATGATTGTAGGTATTAACCCCCACAGCGGCGCTATGCGCCGCTTGGTTACAGCATTCGTGGTCGCTTCGATGCTTGCTGTTTCCGCCGCTCCAGTGGCCACAGCGCAAATTGGCCAGCCGGATATTATTCAGGAGCATTGGTATCATTCCTATGCAACCCTAACCCTAGATGTCAATGCTTGGGCAGATGATTACCCCGAAATTGTCAATCTACTAGTCGTGGGTCAAACCGAATTAGGAAGAAATCTCTGGATGTTGCAAATTTCTGATTGGAGTCAGGAAACCAAACCGAATGGAACTCCAAAAGAGGTGGTTTACATCGATGGTGGTCATCATGGAAATGAGCACTTGGGTACAGAGCTTGCCTTCCTGGTTGCAGAATTTTACATCGAGGGTTGGGGGAATGGGGATCAAGAGGTAATCGATATATTGGCGACCACTGAGTTGCACATTCTCATCATGCTGAATGCAGACGGTAATGACCTCGATACGAGATGGAATGTCAATCAAGTGGACCTGAATAGGAACTATGACCACTACTGGAATACCTGCCCGACGAGCCAGCCTGGAAGTAGTGCATTCAGTGAATCCGAAACTCATTCGAATTCGATTTATATGAACGAGGTAGTACCTCATGCTGACTTGTACATCACGATGCACACAGGAGTTTGGATTATGCTCTACCCCTGGGGTAAATGGCCGGAGCAGCCTTCGGACTGGGAACTATTCCATTTCATTCGAGATGATGTGCATGCAAACATATCTGACATTCCAATTAGGAATGCAAACCAAGGACTCTATCCAAATTGTGGAACCAGCCGAGATTACGGCTACGGTGTAATGGGATACCCGACTTTCACCTTTGAAACCGACGATGAGCAATTTCTTCTTGGATCTATAGAAGCGGTATCAGAGAGGCTGGGTGAAGAGCTCGATGTAATGCGCTATCTTATCCAGAATGTTTGGTATTGGCGCGCTCGCTTGGTTGTCGAAAGCATCGAGATAAAGGGTAATGATATCGAAGCTCAAGTGGTAAATTTAGGCCGAGCGAGCACGACGAATGCTACGTTACACTATTCTAATTCAAATGGTGAATTACTTTGGCATTCATCCTTATTCGGAGTGAACGCGACTAACGAAACAAAGGTCACTCTAGATGGTAGAAATCTAACACTTGTCGATGACGGAAATTGGAGCATACATTACCAGAAGAGAGTAATCGATGCGTCCCAATGGGTGGAAGAGAATTTCGACGATTCCATTGTTCAAATCTCTGCAAGTAGTCGAGGATTACTTCCAGCCCCATCACTATTTATTCATCTAATTTGCATAATTGCAGCCGCCTTCACAGGTAGAAGGAAAAACTCATTTTAATGCCAATATTACCCCTTGATTGACTGTTTACAACACCTGAAATCAAGGTTTTCCATAGCAATTCTTTGTATATTCGAACATAATCGCGTTATCATGAAAGCCGCCACAGGGGAATTTGATGAGACTGGAGATATACTAATTATTCCTATTTTTGAGGATACAGATAAGGCCCCAAACAATACGACTACTGGATTAGGGCGTGGGGCAAGTATAGCGGTCAAGGCTGCTGCATCTAGCGAGGCTTGTAACGGTAAAGTCGGTAATTCACTTAGCGTTTGGACTAAGGGGTGTCCAGTCATTTTCGTTGGTGTAGGTAAACAAAGTAAATTGAATCACAAGGGTGCAAGAGATGCAGGTGCCAAATGCCTCGCTTCACTCTCAAAGAATCACGGGACTAACATTGTTGTTCGTTTTACTTCAGGTTGGAAAGTTGATCAGATGGCGGCCTTTACTGAGGGAATGATATTACGAGATTATGCATTTGATAAATACCAGAATAAGGACGAGGATGATGATCAAGAAAAAGGCCCTTGGTCCCTTGTTTGTCAGGCAGGAGAGAGACATTTAGATGAATTGAAGATAGCAGTCGAAAGATCTTCTGCTATAGCAACAGGAGTACACCTAGCTCGAGATTTAGGAAATGAGCCAGCAAACAGATTGTATCCCGAGGAATTTGGTCGCAGAGCTCTTGAGTGGGCTGATGGGAAAGAAAATGCAGAGGTTGAGGTTTGGGATTACAAACGTCTTCAGAAAGAAGGTATGCATGGCTTGATTGCAGTAGGAAAGGGGAGCATACACAAACCATGTATGGTTTTCTTCCGTCTTAATTCAGGTGCTCAAAAAGGGGAGCAGGTTCCTTGTATTGTTGGCAAAGGAATCACTTTTGATTCAGGCGGCATTTCGATAAAAGGTTCTGCAGGTATGGATGAGATGAAACTCGATATGCATGGTGCTGCTACTGTTTTCGGTCTATTCCAAGCGCTATATGCAACTGGCTACAAAGGACAAGTCAACGGTATTGCTTGCATGGCAGAAAATATGCCTAGTGCCGAGGCTTACCGTCCAGGAGATGTCATTGAAACCTATTCTGGTAAGACAATTGAGGTCCTCAACACCGATGCCGAAGGTCGTAATGTTCTCGCCGATGGTCTTTGGAAGGCTGGTGAGTTAAATCCATCTTACATCATAGATTTAGCAACACTAACCGGTTCAATTGTTGTTGCCTTAGGTCATGAGGCCACAGGATTATTTTCCAATGACTCCTCATTGTCAAAGAGATTGCAAAAGGCAGGAGATGCAGAAGACGAAATTGCCTGGCCTATGCCTCTTTTACCGGCCTTTGAAAAACAAATGACATCCTCAAAGATAGCAGATGTTCGAAATCAAGGAAAAGGCCGCTGGGGTGGTGCTAGTCAGGCAGCAGGATTCCTGAAACAATTTGTCCAAGAGCGTACTGATGTTGATGGAAATAAGTCACAGATTCCTTGGGCGCATTTGGACATAGCAGGAACTGCTGGCATTTGGGCTTCTGCAACAAATTCCCTAGTGGGGCATGGCGCAACAGGAATTCAAGTCCGAGCACTACATCGATTGATAACACAAGAATAACGATTAGGATTCATCGTCATCTGAGTCAACGACTTCAAAGTCGGCTTCCACTACACCTTCTCCTTCGTCATCGTCGCCTGCTTCTGAAGCCGCTTGTTGCTCAGCCATTTCAGCCGCTGCAGCTTCATACAATTTGGTTGATACAGCGTGCATTGCTTGTTCCAACTCTGCCATCTTTGTTTGTATTGCTGCCTCATCTAATTCATCAAAGTCAATAGGAGTACCATCAGATACAATTAGTGATTCCAATTCATCGAGTTTTTCGTTTACTGGCTCCTTATCTTCATCGGTTAGTTTGTCACCAGAATCTTCCATCATTCGACGGGTTTGGTAGACAATACTGTCAGCCTGATTACGTAAATCAACACGGGCCTTACGACGCTTATCATCTTCAGCAAAAGATTCAGCCTCAGTAATTTTGGCTTTTATTTCGTCTTCCGAAAGTGAGGTTTGGCTTTCAATTTTGATAGATTGCTCAGTACCTGTTCCTAGATCTTTCGCAGATACATTGACTATTCCATTTGCATCAATATCGAATGTGACTTCAATCTGCGGAATTCCACGAGGTGCAGGGGGAATTCCCATCAAGTGGAAGCGGCCAAGAGTGGTATTATCTTTAGCAAAATCTCTCTCACCTTGCAAGACATGAACTTCAACAGCGGGTTGGTTATCTGCAGCAGTTGAGAAAGTCTCTGAACGCCGACTTGGGATTGTAGTATTGCGCTCAATCATCATTGTAGTAACACCACCTAGTGTTTCAATACCCAAAGTTAGAGGAGTGACATCTAGAAGTAGAACATCAGTTACTCCATCATCTCCTACAATAATACCAGCTTGCAAAGCAGCACCTACTGCAACGGCTTCATCTGGATTTATTCCTTTGAATGGGGCCTTTCCAACTTCCTTTTCAATTGCAGTTTGTACAGCAGGAACGCGAGTTGAGCCACCAACTAGGATGACCTTGTCTACATTTCCTTTCTTCAGACCAGCGTCCTTCATTGCTTGACGAGTAGGAGTCATGGTTCTCTCGATTAGTGAACTGATTAAGTCTTCAAATTTAGCTTTAGAGAGGGAGAGATCAAGGTGTTCAGGTTGCCCATCTCGCATTGTGATAAATGGTAGGTTAATCTGTGTGTTTCCAGTGCCGGATAACTCAATTTTAGCTTTCTCAGCAGCTTCTCTCAATCTACTCATTGCTTGGACATCATTCGACAAATCAATTCCAGTATTCTTCTTGAATTCTTCAAGTATCCATTCGATAACGACTTCATCGAAATCGTCACCACCCAGTCTATTGTCTCCACTAGTTGCCTTAACCTCAATTTGAGGCTGGCCATCGACCAAATATATCTCAAGAACAGAGACATCGAACGTTCCACCTCCAAGGTCGTAGACAAGTATAGTTTGGTCTTCTTCCTTATCGACTCCGTAAGCAAGAGCGGCGGCGGTTGGCTCGTTGATAATTCTCAAAACATCAAGACCGGCAATTCTTCCTGCATCTCTTGTTGCCTTTCTCTGTGCATCAGTGAAGTAAGCGGGGCAAGTAATCACTGCTTGTTTGACTTCTTGTCCAAGATATTCCTCAGCATCAGCCTTGAGCTTTTGAAGGATAAAAGCAGAAACCTCCTGAGGTGTGTAGTTATCATCATCAATTTTCTTCTTCCAATCGGTACCCATTTCTCTCTTGACAGAAAGTATGGTTCGGTCTGGATTGGTCACAGATTGTCTTTTGGCAGTAATTCCAACGAGTCTCTCGCCATCCTTTGAGAAAGCAACTACAGAGGGGGTAGTTCTGGCTCCTTCCGAATTCGGAATTACGATTGCCTGACCTCCCTCTAAGGTCGCTACACAGCTATTTGTTGTTCCAAGATCAATTCCAATTACAGGTCCACTCATCCGTATCTCTCCAATATTCATTTCATTCGCTTTCATCAGCGGCGACAGCTGTAGGGTCAATGTCGAATTTGACATCGAGAATTCCATTATTCAAATCCCACTCCACGATATTGTCTGCGGTGTGTGGGAGTGTGTAGCGCTTCAGTGGATGAAGTTGTGTAGTTTTCATTAATTGCAAAACGTCTCCACCACTAGTTAGATTCAGTTCGATTTCTTCTGCTTCAAGATCAACAAATCTTGAAACATCAATAGTTATACACATACGATCCTCATGAATGAAAATATCCTCAAGTAGAAGTTTTGACTTATCTTCATCCTTTTCTATTTCTTCACTAACTTCAACCTCTGGAGTTGACTCTGAGTCCGAATCACTTTGGAACTTGACATCAATTCCCATATTTCGGAATATATCAGCCATACCTCCAGGTCCATTGAGCATAGCTTCCATCTGCTTGCGGAATTCTTCGGGATCGGAATCTATTCCCATCCGTATATCAGTTGATGCCATCTGTTCAGGATCAATTCCCATTGCTTCGAATTGTTCACGGACTTGACGCATCATGTTTTGCAATAATTCCACATCTACTGGCATACCCATTTCAGAGAACATCCGAGCCATTTCTTCGAGGACCCTATCCTCAAAATCGTCACCCGCTCTTCCATCCATGATACCACTACACAACTCGAGGTTGTATAGTGCGAGAGTCCGCCTATATTTGAATGGAACGGTAGCGGGTGCGTGGTTAGGTACGTGTGAGAGTCCAACTGAGACGTTGCCGTTTCTATTCAAATGGGCCCCTGCAGTCCTTTTTCTTTGGAATTCTTCTTACATCGCATTCAAATTAGGTGCTTGATTCGCCAATGACATGGTCGAGTCCGAGCACGATGTGGCTTTACAGGATACTGACCGTATTGAGGGTCGTTCTGCTCTTGTCAACAATGTCAATGCAGCATTGGCTCTTGCAGGTGCAGTGCGCTCAACATTAGGCCCCCGTGGCTCTGACAAAATGTTAGTTGGAGAAAATGGAGAAATTATTGTTACAAACGACGGTGTTACTGTACTTGAAACGGCTAAGGTTGAGCACCCTACTGCCAATCTGTTAATCGCTACAAGTTCGGCACAAGATAGGGTGGCACGAGACGGAACCACAACTTCAGTTCTTCTTACTGCTGAATTACTTCGAAACGCATTGGAATTGACAAGAATTGGTATCCATCCTTCTTTGATAATGAATGGTTACCGATTGTCAGTTGAGGAGTCACTTTCTGAACTTGGTAAAATTTCGATTCAACCTAATGATTTGCAACTTAGAGGAGTTATTGAGACTACTCTTGCTGGAAAGATAGACGTTGGATTAGCAAATCGGATAACAGAGATTGCTATAGAAGCCGCTGATACACTTTCTGAAGAGCAAGGTGGAGACGATCTAGAAAGGGTACGAGTCAAGAGACTGCAAGTAGCAGGTGGTTCGGCATCAGAATCAGAAATAATTCATGGATTAGTACTACGAAAGCAACGCCTTGATTTCACCACACCTAGTTCTTCACATGGTGGAGTTATTGCAATCGTCGATGGTGGACTTGAGAATGCTGAACTCGAATTAGATGCTCAAATTGAAATCCAAAGCACTGGTGTTTTGGCTGGATTTCATCAGAGAAAATTGGAGAAATTGAGGCAGAAAGTCGCTCGACTTACTGAACTTGGTGTCGAATTACTTTGTGTGCGTGATGGTATTGCAGACGAAGTAGTTCCTATGCTTAAAGAGGCTGGAATTACTGCTTATCGCAGATTCGAGAGAGAAGATTTGGAGCGTCTTTCCATTCTTACAGGGGCTACTATGATTCGTACTGTTAATCGCTTGTCAAAAGAGGACATAGGACATTACAAATCTAGGTCAGAAGAAAAGATAGAGGATGTATGGCACCTTAGAATAGATGGCGAAGGTGCTGCAATGACTGCTTTGCTAAGAGGAACAACCCCAATTATGAGAGAAGAGGTAAGTAGAGCCTTCGATGATGCACTTGGTGTAGCGTATCGATTATCTAGAGATAATCTGATTCTTCCAGGAGGAGGTGCAACACAGACCCATTTAGCAAGGCATCTAAGAGCATTTTCGACTACTCAAAAAGGACGCGAACAGTTAGCTATTGAAGGCTTTGCAGATGCTTTGGAAGTCATTCCAAGAGCCCTCTCTGAGAACGCGGGACTTGATCCAATTGATGAGACATTAGCTCTTTCTGCGGCTCAAGTAAAATCTGGGCCATGGATTGGTTTAGATGTAATGTCTGGAGAAAATAAAAACATGCAAGAGGCTGGAATTACCGACCCATTATTTGTTGCCCGCCAAGCTTTGGAAGGTGCAACAGAAGCGGCGATTAGCATTCTTAGAATTGATGATGTACTTTGGGCCAAGGTCGAGGCAGGAACTCCTGATTGGAGAGATGAAGAAGAACAAGATTGAGGCTAACCCTTCAATCCAGAAATCATCGCATCACAAAGAGCATTAAGGTCATAATCAGCCTTCCAATGCCAATCTGATTGAGCCATGGAATCATCGATTGAATCCGGCCATGAATCAGCATATTCCTGTCGCACATCTGGTCTGAAATCACAAGTGAAGTCCGGCACTCGTGCTGCCACGGCATCAGCTAGTTCTCCTGCTGTGAATGAAATTCCAGAGATATTGTAACCCCCTCTGGCACTTCCAATAGACTCGATTGGTGCATCCATTAGAGCGATTGTAGCCCGAATTGCGTCATCCATGTACATCATTGGTAATCTTGTTTCAGCTTTGACGAAGCAGTCATAATGTCCATTTTCTAAAGCAGCATGAAAGATATCTACTGCATAATCGGTAGTACCTCCTCCTGCGGGTGATCTGTAAGAGATTAGTCCAGGATAACGAATTCCTCGTACATCGACACCGTATTGCTTCCAGTAATTCATTGCTAATCTCTCTCCTGTGACCTTTGTTTTTCCATAGATTGTGGTCGGATTCAGTGAACACACTTGCGGTGCATGCTTAGGTGCATCTGGTCCAAATACGGCAATTGATGATGGTGCATAGACGCGTAATCGATGTTTCCTAGCGGCTTCAAGTACAGTAATTGTACCTCCTACGTTGATTCGTTCACATAATTCTGGTTTCTTCTCACCAGTAGCCGAAAGTATTGCTGCTAGATGGTAAACGGTACCTATTTCTTCTTCTCGAACAACTTTGTCGAATCCATTTGCATCAATCACACTCAGATGTCTGTATGGTCCTCCTGTGACACATGGATGGTCAGGAAGATCTCGAACATCACTGGCTACAACGGCATCTTTTCCATGTTGTAAGCGCAGAGCCTCAACCAACTCTGTCCCTATTTGTCCAAGGGCCCCGGTAACCAATATTCGATTCCCAGATGCTCCCGCCATAACCGCTAGCGGAGGTCAGGCGATTCATGAACTTGTGATACAACCGCCTTCACCTTATTCGGGCGAATGTTGATATGCGAGACACGTTGGCTTCAAACCCCGTTGATTGCATGAAGTATGTCGTAGTCACGGGTGGCGTCCTCTCTGGACTTGGTAAAGGAATAACTGCTTCGAGCATCGGCGTTTTGCTGAAATCCGCTGGACTGCGCCTCAGTTCAGTAAAGATTGACCCGTACCTAAATTCAGATGCTGGGACAATGTCCCCCTTCGAACATGGGGAAGTATTCGTTCTCGATGATGGCGGCGAGGTCGATCTTGACCTTGGTAACTACGAACGTTTTCTAGATTTGGCCCTAACTCGTGAAAATAACATCACCACAGGTAAGGTATACGCTAATGTCATCGAGAAGGAGCGAAGAGGCGATTATCTTGGTAAGACCGTTCAAGTCGTACCCCACATTACTAATGAAATTCAAGAATGGATTGAGCGTGTTGCGCATGTCTCAGCAGATGGTTCGGGTCAAACTCCCGATGCCTGTGTGATTGAGTTGGGCGGAACTGTTGGTGACATTGAGAGTGCACCATTTATCGAAGCTCTAAGGCAATTCCAGTTCAGAGTCGGACAAGAGAATGTTTGCTTCGTTCATGTTAGTCTAGTTCCAGTAATGGGGCCAGTCGGTGAACAGAAGACAAAACCGACCCAACATACAGTCAAGGAATTGCGTGGACTGGGAATTATTCCTGACATTCTAGTTTGTCGTTCAGAGAATCCACTTGAGGATGAAACTAGAGCTAAGCTAGCAGCTTTCTGTCATGTAGGTAAGGACGCTGTGGTATCTGCTCATGATGTATCAAATCTTTACCAAATCCCACTTTCTCTATCCCATCAATCAGTTCTTTCAAAGGTTGCTAACCACCTTGGATTTGAAGTTCCATCTTCGCTACCGATGCTTGATGATTGGAGAGGAATGGCAGACAAGGTGGATACACTTACAGAAGATGTTCACATTGCTATGGTGGGCAAATATACAGGCTTATCCGACTCATACCTTTCAGTTATCAAAGCCTTGCAGCACAGTGCTTTTG
>MPLU02183136.1_pt1 | contig 28807 bp, 19 predicted proteins | sample 1617381 | NCBI WGS metagenome assembly MPLU02 (sample SAMN05944801, study PRJNA350692) | marine metagenome | biome: marine; feature: ODZ; material: water; isolation source: 90 m water sample filtered on 0.2 um supor filter | place: Pacific Ocean | collected 2012-04-08 | depth 90m m
CGCTACTACCACGATCGCTACTACCACGATCGCTACTACCGCGTCCGCTGGATCCGCGTCCACTGTCACCGCCACCACGGCTTTGGCCGAATCGACTAGACATCCATTTTGTTAATTCATCCTTGGTCAGTTTTCCGTCCTTGTTGGTGTCTCCCGGGGAAGGATCGGTACGGAAACCGGCCCATTCCGACTTCTCCAGGACGCCACTGCCATTCTTGTCATAACGTTGCATCATGCTGTTGGCAAAGAAGGCCATTCGGTCCGTGCCGGCACTTGAACCCGAGGAGTTTCCACCTTGGGAGGAACTGCCACGTCCACTACTGCCACGTCCACCACTATCACGGGAACCACTGTCACGACTAGAGCTTGTTCGCGAGGAGGAACCACGGGAACTGCTCGAGCGATTCGAGGAGCTTGGCTGCTCCCGGGTATCGTTCCGGCGTAAGGCGTAACGTAGGTACAACTCGTTTAGTGAAAGCTTGCCGTCACGATTGCGGTCTTGCTGGAGCGGATCATCACGCCAACGCGCCTGGGCAATGTCTTCCTTCGACAAGACGTTATCCCCGTTCTTGTCATAGCGTTTCATGGTTTGAGCAGCTTCCTTGCGATCGGCTTCTGTAATGTTAACGGTGTTTCGCTCTCCCTCGGGGCCAAAAGTGGGCAAGGGGATGAATTGTTCTTGCTCGAAAGCAAAGTTGGGAACGAGTGGTTCCAGTTCCGTCCTGCTGAGCGAGCCGCTGTCACCCCTGCTAAGATTACTGCCGCCACGCCCCTGGGAACCACGAGAACTGCCTCCCTGCTCACGCATGCGATTAAATTCTTCTGACAGTTGACTCATGGGGATCGGACGTGAGAGGTCCAGGCTGGACGCACCACGATCGCGACGCGCGCTGGAGATCCGTTCTAACATGGGGCGTAGGCGTCCCTGTTCACTGGGATCCAGGCTGCCATTCCCATTTGCGTCCATGCGTTTGAGGAACTCACTAGCACCGCCGCCCGTGCTCCCGCCACGTCCCTGGGAACCGCGATCACTCCCGCCACGACCCTGGGTACTTCCACCACGCCCCTGGGAACCGCGATCACTCCCGCCACGCCCCTGGGTACTTCCACCACGGCCCTGGAAACCACCGCCGGAACCGCCACGACCTTGGAAACCACCGCCGGAGCCGCCACGACCGCTAGAACCACGATCACTACCGCCACGCTGGGCAGCGAGTTGGTCAGGGAGCAGTGCCAGGATGAAAAGGGCGAAAGCCGTAAAGCACAGGTTGCGACCGCGAGTGAAAGCTTGACTCGACATGCCATGGTTCCTTGTCAGAACGTGGGTAAGGTAAGAAAGTGATGCAGGTGATCTAAATTTGGGAAAACAACCCGGGAATTCGGATGCTGCCAGCTATTTCAAGTTCTTTGAATTATCCCTTATGGTACAGGGTAAATCCAGTTGTCTTTGGTAAATCGCGAGGAAGTTAGGCAAAGCTGCTGTTTTTCAGGTTCATTTGAGGATAAAGTCTTGTTTTACCGGGTTGCAATGGGATCAGTGGTAACGGTTTTACCAGGCTTGTTTGCCGGTGATCAACTTGGCCGCACGTTCGAGACCTTGTTAAATAACCCCGTGGGATGCCAATAGTTTCGAGTTTGTGGGGACCTGGATGAATAGTAGCCCAGAACAAGTGACGACGGATCAGCCGGTACCGGATTCCGTAATACCAGCAGGTTCTCTACCAGCCATGCAATATCGGGATCTACCGGAACCGGTACCCATTTGGCGGATGCTTGGTCCGAGCATCATCCTGGCCGGGCTGGCCCTGGGCAGCGGTGAATTCATTTTCTGGCCGTACATTACGTACAAGTCCGGTTTCGTCTTTTTCTGGGCCTGCCTGTTGGGCGTGGCAACGCAGTATTTTTTGAACATGGAAATTACGCGTTGGTCCCTGGCGACGGGTGAGAGTGCGATCACGAGTTTTGTTCGACTGGGCCGTTTCTGGGCCGTCATTTTCCTGTTGCTGAATATTATTCCCTGGATGATCCCGGCCTGGTCGAAGGGAGCTGCACAGGTCCTGAGTTGGATGATTTGGGAACCGCAGTTGCAGGCGGATGGGACGACGGGGCTGTTCGTGATTGCGGAAGAACAGTCCGTAACCTGGATCGCCATTGCAGGCATGATTGTTTGTGCGGCGATCCTGACAGCGGGACCGGTAGTCTACGAAACCGTCGAGAAGATGCAGGTTTTCCTGGTCAGCATGGTTCTGTTCTTGATCGTTGTCCTGGCGATCTGGTTGGTGCGATGGGATGCTGTGACCGCCCAGTTTTCCCAGGTGATGACCCTGGGATTCCCGAATTTTATTCCACCTGCCGATTCAGGACTGGATGCGGTCTTCCTGCTCGGTGCCCTGGCCTTTGCAGGGGCCGGTGGTACGACGAACCTGGGGCAGAGTAATTACGTGAAAGACAAGGGATACGGGATGGGACATCATATCGGTCGCATCACCAGTCCAATCACGGGCCAGCAGGAGGCCAGCTCCAGCGTGGGGTACCATTTTCGGGATACGGAGTTGAATCGGCAGCGCTGGCGAGGTTGGTGGCGAGCTTCCTGTTGGGAGCATTTCTGGAGTTTCTTTGTCACGTGCCTGGTCTGCCTGGTCTTGTTGACCCTGATCAGTTACAGCACCTTTTATGGTGAGGATGGAAACCTGCGTGAGGGAGCCTCTCGCTATGGTGACAAGATGAATTTTGTCCTGGGAGAAGCCAACGAGGTCGGGTCAGTGATCGGTCCGGCGGCCAAGAACGTCTTTCTCGTAATGGGAATCATTATCCTGTTGACGACAGAATTTGGAGTCCTCGATGCCGTCAGTCGTATCTCGACCGACCTGGTTAAGGTGACCTGGTTGCGGGACCATGCGACCTGGTCAGAAAGCCGGCTCTATTACGTGTTCCTGTGGGGTACGGTCCTGCTGGGATCGGGCATCCTGTTGCTGGAACAGGTCGGTTTTGATGTCAGCGCCTTCCAGTTGTTCAAGTTGACAGCGGCTCTCAACGGTGCGGTCATGTTCATCTACAGCATCCTGCTGGCGTATGTCAATCGGTACCGTCTGCCAGCGCATATCCGGTTAGGTGGCTGGCGTTTGCTGATCATGATCTGGGCGATCTGTTTCTTCGGCTTCTTTACGATTCGTGTGGGTTACGTGCAGTTGATGCAATTGATCGGTTAAATGCGGTTGGTGGGAGCCTCTAGAGGGTGATGGTTTTCCTCTGGGTAGAGGCCTCCAGCATGGCCAGTACCGCAGCGACTCCGGCCCGTCCATCGGCAGCGGTCCCTTCACCACCAGGTTGACCGTGGATTGAATTCACGAAGGCCTGCATCTGGTCACAGTAGGCTTGCATGCGAGGTGCCTGGTAAGCGGCGTCTGCCTGGTCAAAGCCGACCGGGGGCTGCTCGTAGACGGTTTCCCAGTGGCCGTTGAGAGCCAGTTGCAGTTTGCCGTAGGGATCCAGGTCCAGCAGCCCGTCGTCGCCCATGAACCGAAAACGAAATGATTCCTGGGGAAAACCGGGATCCGGAAGCACGCTGGAGGACCAGTAGGTGCAACTGGTTCCGTCCTGGAACGAGATCAGTGACATGGTGGTATTCTCGTTCGGATTTTCCTCGCGGAAAGTGTTGCAGTGGGCGGCGATGGTATCGATTTCGGTATCGAGCCACCAGCGTACCAGGTCCACGGTATGCGGCGCTCCATTGATCAGGTGGGCCAGGCTGCGGGGATCTTTCCACCAGGACCAGTTGCCACCAAATCCTTCGTCATCCCTCATGGCCGTGATGTCAAACAGCGCGGATGTTTGCAGGCAGCGTACCGTGCCAATGGATCCCTCGGTTAGCAACTGGCGAGTACGCTTGATTGATTCCCTGAATCGCTGGTGATAGCCAACAGACAGGACCAGTTGTTGACCCGTGAAGGCAGCCTGCATACGGTCGCAATCTTCCAGGGAGGTGGCCAGCGGTTTCTCGACCAGTGCATGTTTACCGGCTTCTGCCGCCCAGAGCGCTTCTTCGCAGTGGACGTGGTGGGGAGTCGTGATCACGATGGCGTCGATATCTGGGCGGGCCACCAGTGACGGTGTATCCGGTTCGCAGGCAATGCCGTAATCTGCCGCCAGTTGCGGAGCTCGCGATCCACCACTAACGGCGACGATTTCCGTGCTTTCCAGGCGTCTTGCTGCATCGACGTGGGTTCGTCCCATGAATCCGGAGCCGGTGACCCCGATACGGATTTTTGCGGGCATGGTGTGAGTCCTGTTACGAATGGGGAAATGAAATGGGCATTTTTCTTTTACTGGACTGTCACAGTCCATCGAGGCGATCTTGATCTTAGCACAGAGTGTGTTGAAATGATTGCTAGTCTGTTTTACCGCATGTTTTATCAGCGATCACATGGAGCACGGACTCCAGGACATGTCTCCCAAGGCTTACCGAGTAAGAGATTATGGAACCTTCCCGTTTTTTGTTTGCCAGTTGCCAGGTGGGTGCCGAGGCAACGTTGAAAGCCGAGGTCGAATCCCGCTGGCCGGGGTTGCGAGGGGCTTTTTCACGGCCGGGATTCGTGACTTTCAAATTGTCCCCCGAGGTGCGGATGGCAGAATCCGTTGAGCTACAGAGTGTTTTTGCCAGGACGTACGGTTGGTGCCAGGGGTCACTCAAGGGGGCTGACGCCCAGGAGCTGGCGAGCCAGTTCTGGCAGCAGCTGGGGGATCAGCAGGGAACGCATTTGCATGTTTGGCAGCGTGATGCACGAACTCCGGGGGAAGGAGGGTTTGAACCCTCGATTACTCCGTTGGCAACGGAACTGGGGCACGTCATCCTGGCGGCAAGCCACCAGTCACCCTTGCCGTTGAATCGCCGGGCCAAGGCCGGTCAACAAGTGCTGGACTGTATCGTGGTGGAACCCGATGAATGGTGGATCGGATATCATCAGGCTAATTCCATTGCCTCACGCTGGCCGGGAGGCATGTGTCCTGTCGAGTTGCCCGAATACGCGGTCAGCCGCGCTTACCTGAAGATGGAAGAGGCCCTGCGCTGGTCCCGGATTCCTGTCCGTCCGGGAGATCGCTGCGTGGAGATCGGGAGTTCTCCGGGAGGTTCGTGCCAGGCCCTGCTGGACCATGGCCTGGAGGTGGTTGGAATTGATCCCGCTGAAATGGATCCCACGCTGCTCGAGCATGCAAAGTTTACTCACTTGCAGAAACGACCCGTGGATATGAAGCGGCGTGAGTTCAAGAATTTTCGCTGGTTAATGGCTGATATGAACGTGGCCCCGCAGTATACGCTGGACAGCCTCGAAGCGATTGTCACGCATGACAGCGTCCGTATCCTGGGGATGATCGTAACACTCAAGCTCATGCAATGGGAACTGGCCAGCGAGATTGGCCAGTACGTACAGCGGGTCCGTGACTGGGGATACCAGCATGTGCGGGTTCGGCAGCTTGGTTACAATCGCCAGGAGGTTTGCCTGGTGGCACTCAAAAGCCGTGCGTTTCGTCGGCGGTTACCAGGCGCTAGTCGTAAGAAAAAACGAGGGCGCAGTAAGTCCACGAAGCCAGCAGCGGATGCGACCGATTCCTAGTTTCCAATGCAGTAAAGGAACTTGTCAGAACGGATCAACAACTGGTTGTTGTGGACGATCGGACAGGCATTGGTACGGCTGGATTCCTTGTTGAAGGCATTGTGCGAAAGCAGCTTGAAGGCTGGTTTCGCATCCATCACGTAGGTTCCGTTGTGCTGTGAAACACAGAACCACTTTCCGTCGGCAATAATCGACGAGGAATAGACAATTCCGGGTCGTGGTTCCAGGCGCTGCTGGAATTTCACCTCGCCCGTTTTGGCGTCCAGGCAATTGGCCGTCCCGGAACGCTCATGGACCCAGTAGAGATGCCCCTCGTAGTAGACCGGTGAGCAGACATTGGATCCCTTGTTTGTTTTCCAGAGCAGGTGGCTGTCCGTGACGTTGCCTTTACCTCCGGCACGCACGGCCAACGCGGTATTGGAACGACCACCAATCGCATAGACGACTCCCTCGTGAGCGACGACCGTGGGGCAGACATAGCCGCGATCTGGAATACCATCACAGTCCCAGAGCTCTTTTCCCGTGGCGGGATCAAAACCGAGAACTTTCTCAGGGATCGAGATGACCAGTTCAGCCTTGTTGCCAGGGAGGTTGACGATGATTGGTGAATTCCAGCAACCGCGAATTCCACTGACCCCCCAGACTTCCTTGCCCGTGGTTTTGTCAAAGGCGATGAGGGCCTGGCTTTCCACGCTGGCGTTCACGATGACCAGGTTCTTGTGCAACAGCAGGGAACTTGCAGAACCCCAGCCTCTCGTGCCACTGCCAACCGTGGCTCGCCAAACCTGCTTCCCCTCCAGGTCCAGGCAGTACACTCCGGACTTGCCAAAGAAGACATAGAGGTGTTTCCCATCCGTGACGGGGGTGCTGGAGCTGTAACCGTGCCAGGAATCGTTGCCGCGGCGATACTCCGATTCGGGTAGCTCTGGCTTGAATTCGCGAGACCAGATTTGCTTTCCCGTTTTTCGATCAAGGCAGACCACGTGTCGCATCAGTTTTTGCATGTCACCAGGGCTTTCAGCCTTGGCAGCATATCCACTGTAACAGGTGAGATAAATGCGATCGTTGAGCGTGATGGGGCTGGAAGTTCCCAGGCCTGGCAAGGCGGTTTTCCATGCGATGTTCTTGGTGGCATCCCATTGCGTCGGCAGGTTTTCTGCCTGGCCAACAGCTGCACTGGCAGGTCCCCGGAATTGTGTCCAGTCTGCTGCCAGGAGGTGACTAGTGAAAAAACACGAGACCATGATCGTGTACATGGTGGCTGGCAGCAGTTGTCTCAACATCGGGTTTTCCTTCCGTAAAACATTTGCCCAGGGGCAAGATGGTCTCATTATTTTTGAGAGTTAGAATGTCAGCCATCCATTGTGGCCTGAAGGGATCAGCAATTGCAAGGACGATTGGCGATTGCTGGCAGTTCAGCGATCTCGACCGATAATATAACCGTCTGGATCGACCTCTTTACGGAGGATTTCCAGTTGTTCAGCAGTAGGTGGCGGGGTTTGGCCCAGTGACTCCAGGCTTTCCAGTGGAAAGCCTGTCTGGGCCTGCACGGTGGCCAGTTCGACGCCGGGATGGAGTGATTCTAGCTGCATCCGGCGGGTTTCTTCATGAAAGCCGAGGACGGCCAGGTCGGTGATCACCTTGTAGGGTCCGCCTCCAGCTGGCAGGGCCGCTGCTTCACGTGCACCGGGACCGTCGAGATAACCTGGAGTTGTCGTGAAATCGAGCTTGGGAACAAAGCGACGGCGGTCGTGTGGGGTCATTACCAGGATACGCCAGCATAACGACCCCAGGTCATTGGCACCTCCACTGCCGGGCAGTCGAACGGTTGGCTTTTCATAGTCAGAGCCGATCTGTGTGGAGTTGAGGTTGCCGTAGGGATCAATTTGCGCCCCTCCCAGGAACGTGTAGTCCACCATGCCACGTTGACATGTTTCCATGATGTCAGACATGCTCGTTGCCAGCAGGCCACGATAAAAGGTCCTGGAATCCCCGACGCTGATCGGCATCCGTGGCAGTTGCGGTCCGATGCCCCCGGCCTCGAACATCAGCATGAGTTGGGGAGCCGTGGTTTTTTGAGCCAGCATGGCTGCTGCACAGGGAGCACCGGTTCCCACGACCACGAGTGCATTGTTTTCCAGGTAAGTGGCTGCTGTGCAAATCATCATCTCAACAGGTGTGTAGCCAGGAGTACGAGTTGTCATGGATGGTTTGCTTCGTGATGAGGTTTGCTGTGAAATCAAGGCCGCTTTTGGAAGTTGCTAGTTTTCCGGGGAATGTTCCAGTTCCTGAAGTTCCTGCTGGCGGTCGATGCCGCCACTGCGTTGCAAGTAAGTGTTAAAGTCCTCGACGCCGAACAGGTGATGCTCCAGGAAGTCCAGGTGAGTTGCTGGATCTTTTTCTGCCGTTAACCATTGCTGTAGGTGCTCTTCATCGGAGTAGTACTCGTAGGGCATGTTCCCGGGATAGCTTCCGAAAGGGACTTCGCAGACAGCATCCACGCAGTAGTAAGGAATCGTGGTTGCCGTGGGATCCTGTCGGATAACCTCGGTGTCAATGATGCGTTCACAGCTGATGATCAGGCGTTTTGCGCAGCGGGCCAGGTGATAGTCTGAAACGGAGGTGCCACGAATGCGACAGTTGCCGTAACGGTCCGATTCATGCACATGGATCACGGCCACGTCGGGCCAAAGTGCCGGGACCACGAGCATGGGTTGTTCCGTGAAGGGACAGGTCACCGAACGGGCTGCACTGTGTCGAAATGTATCGGTACCACCAAGGGTGCGAACTGGCAGGAACGGGACGCCCATGGCAGCAGCCTGGAAACGCAGGGCTAACGTGTAATTGGTCCATTCACACAGTTGTAACTGTCCACTCTCAACGACCCGACGAGCATGGGGAGAGAGCCCACGAGCTTCCAGGCCGACGATGTAAGCCACATCGACCTGGCTAAGCAGTTGGCCGCGTTGTGTCTGGTTACCTGCACAGAGAACCTGGAAATCGTGGGTCGTGGTATGCCCGGCAAATCCGAGTTTCTGCGGGTTCTGGCGTACGATTTCATGGAGCAGGGCGGTGGCAATGCGGTCGCCTCCGAAACCGCCGGATGCCAGGTAGTCTCCATCTCGCACCCAACGCTGGACGGCTTCCGGTACGGACAACACCTTGTCAACGAGGCCTTTCGGTTTATCACGGAATACTGTCCGGGCAGCTTCGCAGTCGGGAACTGAAAACAGTGGGCCGCCTCCACGAAGAGACTGGGAGGTTTGGTGATTCAAGAGGTTACACTCCACGGGGGCTGTGGGTATGGGGACTAACTGTCACTGCCGAGTACCACTGGAATATCCAACTTGCGACGATCGCGAATAACCGTGATCGTTACCTGATCTCCCGGTTTTTTCTGATCAATTAGTGTCAGGAAATCCTCCACGGTCACGATCTTACGTTGATCGACAGCAATGATCAGGTCGGCGTGACTCTGGTCAACACGCGCTTCTTCGAAGACGAAAGGGCCTCGCCGGTTTTGTCGACGCAGCAAGCGAAAACCCTGTAACCCGGCTTTTTCAGCAGGGCCACCAGGCGTCATACGGGCAATCATTAAGCCCTCCTCTGTCTGGTAAACACGCGTGATTCCAATGTCGGCACGAATGATGCGTCCATTGCGAATCAGTTGCGGTACGACGCGTTTGATCGTGTTGGCAGGAATGGCAAAGCCAACTCCCGTATTCTGGCCTGTCCGACTGGCAATGGCCGTGTTCATGCCAACAAGTTGACCACTCGAATCGAGCAAGGGGCCTCCGGAATTGCCCTGGTTCAGGGCGGCATCAATCTGGATGATCGATTTCATGGTACGCCGATTGCGAGCTGGTAAGGTGCGGTTAAGGCTACTGATGATGCCAACCGTAAGAGTTCTTTCGAGGCCGAAAGGGTTTCCAATGGCAAAAATCTTTTGGCCGATTTTTAATTGCGAGGAGTCTCCCAGTCTCACAGGGTTTAGTCGCTCGCTCGGTGCCTCGATACGTAGTACTGCGATATCGTTGGCAGGATCCTGCCCTACCAGTTGGGCACGATAACTTTGACCGTCATACAATGTCACCTGGATCTGGGTTGCTTCTTCAACCACATGGAAGTTGGTAAGGATATGCCCCTGGCGATCGAGCACTGAGCCTGATCCCGATCCCTCGGTAGGGGTTTCTAGTCGCAGGAATGTCTCATCCGCGACAGAACGCGTCGTAATGTGTACGACAGCGCGGTTGACGCTCTCGTATACGTGGATGTTGTTCTGTTCTTCGGCTGTGAGGTTCGCGACCGAGGGCTTAACCGACTGCTCCTGGGCCATGGCTTCCAGGCGGTAGACGCGGGGAGGAGAGGTAAACCAGAACAGAGTTCCCGGCAGGAGGGCCATGAGGCAGAGCAACCAGAACCGCGGCATGATTTGATCTCCTAAGAAATAGTGGTACCAAGGGAGTTTCAAGGCAGTGGTCTCCTGGCAGCCCAAGCTGCAAAATTGCAGGTAGACACCTCTTTTCATTGGTAAAGTGCAGCTATTGTGCCAGAAAACCCGGTTTGGCTCCTAGTCGAGATTTTGACTCGAATTCAGCAGTAATAAGCGTGTAATCTGTGCCGCTCAGGGGTTTTGCCAGTTTGAAGCTTGGTCTAGTGAACCGTTTATGCCGAGTCTGTGGCGCATAACGAATACAGCGGGTAGAGGTGGTTAACTTGTTGAAAATGAGTTGTTTGCATCGGTTTCCGAATGGGGATTGGGGGAGCGATCTTGCCGATACTAGAAATCGAGGCTCTCCGAGAGAGCGCAAAGAAAAATCCCTCTTAAGAGGGGTTTTGTTAACGAATTTCGGTCAAGGAAACCTTACCGAAAGTACCTATTTTGCAAGTTTTTTATAGCAATTATCGGCATTTGGAAATAGAATGAGGAGAGTTAAGTAACTGGTGAGTTTTGATGTTGCGTGATGTCCGATTGGAACAGAGCAGAACGCAACAGGGCTAATCTTTGTGCCGGAACAGAGGGATTGCCCAATATCATCATTCTCTTCCGTGCTGGGAGTATTGGATCATGCGTTTACGCAATCAGTTTAAGCACTGGGCTTGTTTGCCATTGGTATTAATGTGGGTGACAGCAACATTTGCCGCCCCACCCGAGGAGAATGTATCTCCTGCAGCCCAGATGACAACCTTTGCGAAGCCTTCGGGCGAGACCTTTTTTGCCCTGTCAGTAAAACCAAATGTCGAGGTGAAGCCGATTGCGGCTCACGATGTGCTGGTGTTATTTGACACGTCGGCCAGCCAGACAGGGCTCTATCGTAAGGATAGCCTGGCAGCTTTGCAGACGATGCTGGCCGCTTATCCTGAGACGGTAAGAGTCAAACTCGTTGCTGTGGACCTGGGTGCCACCCCCCTGACCGCCGATTTCGTGGCAGTTGGTAGTGCGGAAATGAAGGCGGCCCTGGCCAAGCTACAGAATCGCGTGCCCTTGGGTTCGACGGACATGGCAGCTGGCCTGCGAATGGCTGCCGGCAGTTTTGCGGGTCCCGCAGACCGTGGTCGTGCCGTGGTTTACATCGGGGATGGTATGAGCAAGGCGAACTTGTTGGCCAAGGACGAATTTGGTGCCCTGGTCAGTGATCTGCAGAAGGCTCGTATAGCGATTTCCAGCCTGGCGATTGGTCCCGAGCGAAATGTTCACCTGTTGGCCGCTGTTGCCAACCAGACGGGTGGCATGGTTCATATTGATAGTGATGAAAATAGTTCCGCCCAGCAGGCGGGAATGAATATGGTGCAGGCATCAACAGGTACCGTGTTGTGGCCGACTGCGGTCAAGGTATCGGATGCCGTGAGTGAACGTTTTCCCCGGGCGACAACACCCTTGCGGTTGGATCGTGATACCGTTTGGCTGGGAACCTTGAAGGCGGGTGAAGCTTCCTGCATGGTCGACTTGACAGTCGAAGTTGCTGGTCAGCCAGTTCAGATGAAGTGGCAAGTTGCAGTTCCTGAGTCGCACGCTGATTTTGGACACTTACCCCAGCTGGTCGAATTGGCCCGTAAGGACGGCGGTATCAGCTTGCCGACGATTGGTTCCGAGGGATTGGCCTGGGTTGGTAGCATGATGCGCAAGAATGCAGAAGGTTTAGCCAAGTTGAGTCTTCATGCACTTCGCACGGGCGATTTGCGTGGAGCGCATCGGGTGGCGAACCTGGCGCTGAAAAATGACCCGCGTAATCCGGAAGCGGCTGCCGTACGACAGGCAGCCCGGCGAGAACATCGTGACCGACTGGCTGCGACTCCGGTAGGCTTGAATCAACAAGCTCCTGCCCAGCAGCCTGCTGCGGCAGCGCAACCGGCAGCGCAACCGGCAGCGCAGCCTGGGGACGAGCCCGCTTTGAAACTGGGTGGTCAAGCCGAGGTGCAGTCCGGCGGAGATAACCGCTTTGCTGACCTGGAAGACAATGGTGATTTCCTGGACAAGGTACAGCATGACCGAGAGGTCCTGGCTGGTAAGCTTACGGTCCAGGTCGATGCGGCTCTCAACGAGGCCCGTGATTTGCTCGGTGAAAACCCGGATCAGGCGATCCAGGTATCCAAGAATGCATCAGGACTGATTCGACGTGCGGTCAACGTATCGCCGGAGATACGGCAGGCCCTGGAGCGTCGCGTGGAAGCGATGATTCACGAGGCCAGGGCCCGCAAGCCTGGTGTTGATGAGCGGCGCCGATTGCGTGAACAAAAGGCAGCACAAGCCGCTGAAGTTCGAGATATTGAACGTGAATTGCGTCGTGAACAGGAACTGGTCATCAGCTTGATGAAGAAATTCAACACGTTGATGGACGAAGGGAAATACCTGGATGCAGATGCCCAGATTGCCAAAGTGGTGGAAGAAAAACTGCCAAATGATCCGACGCCGCTGGCGGCCGTATGGATCGCAAGGTTTACCCGCCAGATCCGAGGCATGGAGAAGTTCCGTGATCTGCGACACAAGAACTTTGTTGACGTGTTGTACGAAGTGGAAGAGGCATTGATCCCGTTCCCGGCCACGCCTCCTATTCTCTATCCAGATGCTGAATTCTGGCACGAGATCACGCAGCGACGTAAGAAATATGCTTCCATGGATTTGAAAGGGAATAATCCAACGGAACAGAAAATCCTGGATTCGCTCGATAACGAAACCGTGATGGAATTCTTCGACGTGACGCTGAAGGAAATGGTCGATCAGCTTGCTGATCGACACAAGATTCCAGTCTGGATTGATGAACAGGCACTGGATGAAAGTGGACTTGGAACCGATACGGTGGTGAATGCGAATCTTCGTGGTATCTCCTTGCGATCCGGTTTGCGACTGACCCTCGGTAGCATGGGACTGACCTATGTGATCAAGGATGAAGTGCTCAAAATTACGACGCCTGAACAGGCCGAGAATGAATTGATTACCCGTGTTTATCCCGTGGGTGACCTCGTGCTTCCGATCATGTCGGGTGCAAGCCCGCTGATGGGTGGTGGCATGATGGGCGGCATGGGTGGCGGCGGCATGGGTGGCGGCGGCATGGGCGGCGGCATGGGAGGTATGGGTGGCGGCGGCATGGGAGGTATGGGTGGCGGTGGTATGGGTGGCGGTATGTTCAACGTTGAGGAAGATCTCTCGTTGGGAACCAAGAAATCCACGACCCAACCGATGCCCGAGACCAAGGCCAATGCTCGACTGAGTAAGCCAACTCCCGTGCGAACGGCGGCACCCGCCAAGGTTGCTCCGATTAAGCTGAATCCGAATGCGGACCAGTCAGTAGAAGAAGCCTGGGAAGCTTATTTTTCACGCCGACAGGAGATGGCAGGTACCGCTCAACAGCAGCATAGTCGACGCTTAAGACTGACTGCGCTGGGGAGAATGCAACAGGCCTTGAAACTCCAGGAAGCGGGTAAGGAAGAACTGGCCCGTAAAATCGTTGGTGACGTGGTGGCCATGTTGCAGGCGGCACTGCGAAATGGTCATGCTCAACCCTGGATGTATGAGGCCCTGTCCATTGCCCTGAAAGTTCAAGGTGCTCCGAAGTCGGAGATCGAGCGAGTCCTGATGTCGGCTGTCGATTTCAGCCAGGATATTGAATCGTTGATGTACATCGCTCTTTACATGTCACAGATCGGCTTGCCGGAACGTGCCTTGCAAGTTCTGCAGGATGTTTCCACGCTCAACCCTTACCGACACGAACCTTATGTCCATGGCCTGGTCCTGGCAAAAAAACTGGAGGACCTGGAAGCCAAGCAATGGGCTACCCTGGGAATCCTGCGACAAGCCTGGACGAACGAGCATCGTCGCCTGGAGCAGGACGCGAAACGGACTGCGGAAGCAGTGCTGTACGAGTTGCGCCAAGCCAAGAAAACCAAGCAGGCAGATGCGTTTGAGATCGCAATAAAGAAAGCAGAAGTCCGAGATTGCCGAATCGTGGTACGCTGGACCGGCGATGCCGATATCGATCTGCAGGTTCAGGAACCAACGGGTTCTGTGTGCTCGCTGCGAAATCCGCGGACCGCCGCTGGTGGCGTCATGCTGGGTGATACATTTGCCCAAAAAGGCAAGGTGCCGGTCGAAGGATATGTTGAAACATATGTTTGCCCGCAGGGATTTACCGGCGAATACCGGTTGTTTGTCCAACGCGTGTGGGGCAAGGTGGTAGCCGGAAAAGTCACGGTGGATATTTACACAGGTAATGACAAGACCCCGCATATTCACCAGCAAATTGACCTGGGGAAAAAGGATGCTGTGGTCATCTTCGAAGTTGCCAAGGGCCGTCGCGAAGAGGCCGTCGGGCAACAACAGTTAGCCAACTTACGGCAAGCCCAGGAAGCGGTCGGGCAAGCGTTCCTGGCCCAGCAGGTAAATGGAGCCCAGCAAGCGGCCCAGTTGCGAGCGATCGAAGAATCCCGAGCCGTACGTGATCTGGCCCTGGCCAGGAGACAGGCACTGCGAGATGGGCGATTCTTTGCCGGTCGTCGCGGTGCCGTTGGTAATCGTCCCATGATTACGACCCTGCCGGAAGGTACCAACTTGACAGTCCAGTCGGCGATCGTTTCACCAGATCGTCGTTATGTCCGGATCTCGATTCCGCCATTCCCCCCGATCACCTCGGGTGTTGGAGATGTCAGCACGTTTAACTTTGCCACAGGTGAAGCGGGACGTGGATTGCCAGATAATGATCCGGAGCAGGGGCAGAACGGAAACAATAACCGTAACTAATTCCAACAGCGAGCAGCGTTTTTATAGAAGCTCTTCATAAAAGCTCGTTTGAATCGCAAGCAGGTGTTTCGGCAAGATCAGCCGGAACACCTGCTTTTTTAATGGCTCTTTTTGCGAAGCGATTCAGTCGGTGGACAAGGCTCAGGAGGTGATCACCGGTCGAACGAGTCCGGCAGCGATATCCAGTTCAAGGGACTCGGTAAGGCCACCTCGGAAGCGCTCCCAGGCAATGGCCCCCATCACGGCGTTGTCGGTGCAGAGCGCCATGGGGGCAATGTGCAGTTCGATCCCCGCGCCACTGGCTTCTTCCTGCAGTCGCTCTCGCAAACGTCCGTTGGCAGCGACTCCTCCACCGACACAGAGTCGTTGCCGGTTGTTTTTCTTGAGGGCGAGGAAGGTCTTGGCAATAAGGCAGTCGACGACCGCTTCCTGGAAACTGGCAGCCACGTCGGAAATCTTTTCTGGCGAGAGATCGAGGCTTTTAAAATCAACGCGGCCGGTCCCTGCAATTTCATAACGGACGGCTGTCTTCAGCCCGCTAAAACTAAAGTTCAAGGAGTCCTTTTCCTTCAGGAAAGGGCGTGGAAACCGATAGGCTGTGGGATCACCGTCTGCAGCGACACGCGAGATTGCCGGTCCGCCGGGATAGGGCAGTCCCAGCATGCTGGCGACCTTATCAAAGGCTTCTCCTGCGGCATCATCAATCGTCCCACCCACCATTTCGAAATCGAGAGGTGACTGACAATCGTACAGGGATGAGTGTCCTCCGCTAACGACCAGTCCCGTACAGGGGAACACTTCTTTTCCGGCAGCAATGCGGCAGGCATAGATGTGAGCCTGTAGGTGGTTTACGGCGATCAGAGGGAGATCCAGGGCCAGGGCGAGCGTTTTGGCTGCCATCAGGCCTACTAGCAGTGACCCAGCCAGTCCGGGCTCGTTGGCAACGGCAACGGCGTCCAGGTCAGTTAGTTTCAGGTTGGCCTGTTCCAGGGTTTCATGGATGACAGGCAGGATTCGTTCGATGTGTGCCCGGGCAGCAATTTCTGGCACCACGCCCTGGAACTGTTCGTGGAGTTCGACCTGTGAAGCGACGACAGAGGCAATCACTTCGAGTTGGTCGGTCACCACTGCAGCTGCGGTTTCATCGCAGGTCGTTTCAAGTGTGAGAAGGTACATGATGGGACGCAGTGCGGGGAGAATCAGCCGGGCAGGACGGGGACGGGAATATCCATGGTCGTGATCAGGGACGTCTGCGGCCACGGCGTCTACGGCTGGGCGTTTCGGTGTCTTCTGGATCGGTAGCAGCAGTTTCTGGTTCCGCGGCCTCCTTCTTTTCAGCCTTTGGTTTTGCCTGGGCTGCTGCGGGTTGCTGCTTGGTGGCTTTCAGGAGGTAATCAATAGCCTTGGAAAGCTGGCGATCGACATACGGGTTTTCTGTTTCTTCGGGTTCCTCGATGGGCTGGCCATTGTGGACGACGAGGCGATCCCGGCGATGAGTTTCCAGGTCCCTTAGCTCCTGCGTGGAATATTTGACCTCGTAACCAGTGTTGGGTTTGACGCCCCATTCGTCCTCGGGTTTGGCATTCTTGTCGCGATGAATGTTCTTGCCACTTGGACGCACATACTTCGCGGTCGTGAGTTTGAGTGCACTACGTCCCTGCTCCAGATTAATGATGTTCTGGACACTGCCTTTACCCCAGGTTCGTTCGCCAATCACGATGGCGCGATCGTGATCCTGGAGACAGGCAGATACGATTTCACTGGCACTGGCACTGTAACGATTCGCCAGGACAACCATGGGGAAGCCTTCGTATGTTCCCGTCTCGTGGGCATCCCAGACGGTCTTGGGGATATTGCGTCCCTCGGTGCTGACAATGCGTCCCTTGGACAGGTACAAGTCGCTGATCTCGATAGCCGAGGCCAACAGTCCGCCGGGGTTGAATCGCAGGTCAAGGACGAGGCCACGCACTTCTTTTTCCTTGAGCTGCTTCATGGCGTTCTTTAATTCCTTGGCAGTACGTCGGCCAAAGGAAGTCAGGCAGATATAGCCAATTTTCTTTTCTTCGTCACAGAAATAGACCCAGGCGTCATCCTCAGCACGTTGATAACCGAGCACTGTTTCGACCTGAACGTTAGTTCGCTTGACGTCAACTTCTCGAGTTTCATTGTCACGAGGATTGACCACGGTCAGCTTGACACTGGTTCCAATCTTTCCCTTCAGACGTTTCACGGCATCTTCCAGTGAAAAGCCCTTGGTCGATTCTTCGTTGATCTTGGTGATTCGATCGCCTGCCAGCAGGCCGGCCTTGTAAGCGGGTGTTCCATAAAGAGGGCTGATAATGATCAGTGCATTCCGTTCCAGGCCTACGCGGATACCAATTCCACCGAACTCGTTTTCAACGCTTGTCTTGAAGCGTTCGATTTGTGCAGGCGGAATGTAATTGGAATACTGGTCCAGCTTGCGAACCATGCCCTCAATCGCTGCTTCCATGAGCTCTCGACGGCTCACATCTTTCACGTAATTGCGATCAACCTGGTCGAGGGTATCGACGAAAAGTCGTAACAGCTCGTAGTACTCCTGGTCCTCCTTGGCGGAATCTTTCTTTTGCTTTTCGCTCGCCTGCTTCTTGGCTTTCGTCGAGGCAGGTTGTTGAGGGTCAGCCAGGCTGGTGGACAATCCGCCAGGCAGCAGGCCGAGGTTAATAATGAAAACCAGCAGGAAGGCTCTGTACGAAGTGGATAATTGGACGGTTTTCATTGTAATTCTCTCCTGCACCCGCATGGAAAAAGGATCGTGTGGCACCAACGGCTGGTTTTCGGGAAACCTTTCCCTGACCGATTGGAGTGATCGAATTATACGGGATGCCTATATCGGCAGCAACCGAAATGAAATGGGCTGGTCAGTACCAACCGAGGGCAGTAGGTCAGCATGAATGGGAGGCAACGGGTGAAATCGTGCTTTCGGACATTGCTCCCGGCCCCTCTTCGTATTCTTGCCAAGGGGTGGCAGATGAATGTATATAGGTGCTTGGCAGCGGACAGCCCGGGTGGTCCCCGCTGGATCCGCAGGCCGTAGTGAACGAAGGAGAGTGAGCGAAATGGTGTTGTTGCAGTTCAGTATTTCTCCGATGGATAAAGGGGAAAGCGTCAGCCTCTATGTAGCACGGAGCCTGGATATCATCGACAAGAGTGGCCTGGAGTACCAGTTGCATGCCATGGGGACGATTGTAGAGGGCGAGTTGGAGGAGGTGATGGCGGTACTGCAGAAGTGCCTGGAAGCCATGGCCAGCGACTGTGACCGGATCACCTGTACGGCGAAGCTTGATTATCGTAAGGGCCATGTAGGTCGGTTGGCTGCCAAGCCAACTTCAGTGGAAACTCACCTCGGGCGTCAGCTTAACAAGGGGCAGTGAGCGATTCATGAGTCGTACTGATGTTGTCATCGTGGGTGGAGGTATTGTAGGGCTGGCCAGTGCCTACCAGTTGGTTCGTCGTTTTCCCACTCTGCACGTAACGATCCTGGAGAAGGAGGCTGAACTGGGATCGCACCAGACTGGCCATAATTCCGGCGTGCTGCATTCGGGGATTTATTACAAGCCTGGTTCCCTGCGCGCGACGAATTGTCGGACAGGTAAACAAGCCATGGAAGAATTCTGTGAAGCCGAGGGAGTTCCCTACGAGATCTGTGGCAAGGTGATTGTGGCGGTGAATGAAGCAGAATTTCCTCAGCTCGAACAGATCTACCAGCGGGGACAGGAAAACGGAGTTCGCTGCGAAATGATCAGTGGCGAACGGTTGGCCGAACTGGAACCGCATACGGCAGGTATCAAGGCCATCCACGTACCGGAAGCAGGTATTTGTGATTTTCGAAAAGTGTGCTTGAAGCTGGCCGAGCGTCTGCAGGAGCGAGAGGCGATCGTGCAGACAAACGCTCGTGTGACACGCATCCTCAAACAAGAGAACTCCGTGGTCGTTGAGTCCACTGCGGGAAGTTTCGAAGCACGGTACCTGGTTAACTGTGCTGGCCTGCACTCGGATCGTGTGGCGAGTCTCACCGGTTTTCGAGCAGCCAGTAAGATCGTACCGTTCCGGGGCGAGTATTATGACCTGAAGCCTCACGTCGAAAATCTCTGTCGCAACCTGATTTATCCGGTTCCTAATCCGAAATTTCCATTCCTGGGAGTGCATTTTACACGCATGATCAATGGTGGTGTTGAATGTGGTCCTAATGCCGTCTTGGCGTTCGCCCGGGAAGGTTATCGAAAGCGTGACGTGAACTTGTATGACCTGGGGGAAGCGCTGACGTATCCTGGTTTCCTGCGACTGGCCAGGAAGAACTGGCGGGCAGGTTGTGGTGAGATGTGGCGTTCCTTCAGTAAACGTGCTTTTGTGCGGGCCCTGCAACGCCTGGTGCCCTCCATTCGTGGGCAGGACCTGGTGGCTGCCCGTGCTGGCGTTCGTGCCCAGGCGCTGGCACGTGATGGACAACTGGTTGACGACTTTAGGATTCGGACAGACGAATGCATTGTGAATGTCGATAATGCCCCATCTCCTGCTGCCACTTCTTCTCTGAATATTGGCCGGCTCGTGGCAGAAACACTTGCTCAGCAAATCTAGCTTGCGGGTGATGCAAACATTCAGCCGTCTACACGCTTTCCTCGTCGGCATGTTATACTCGGTCTTTCCGGGATCCAGGGAGATCCTATTCATGGTTCAGCAAGGTTACTGGAATGATCCAGGCAACAATCCCTCACCTGGTCGAGCAACTCAGATCAATCGTCGGCAGTGATGGTGTGCTGTCTGCACACTCCGATGTCATGGTCTACGAGTGTGATGGATTTGTGATCGAGAAAAGCTGTCCCGATGTGGTTGTCTTTCCCAGGACGGCCGATGATGTTAGCCAGATCGTTCGTGTTTGTAACGACGGCGATGTTCCATTCCTTCCGCGTGGAGCGGGCACGAGCCTGGCGGGTGGTTGCTTGCCCGTGGGTGGTGGCGTGATGATCGTCATGACACGGATGAATGAAATCCTGGAGATCAATCTCCGGGACCGTTATGCCGTGGTTCAGCCTGGGGTCGTGAATGTCTGGCTAACCCAGGCGTTGAAAGGTACGGGATATCATTACGCGCCGGATCCATCGAGCCAGGGAGCCTGTACGATCGGTGGTAACGTGGCAACCAATTCCGGGGGACCGCATACCCTGAAATATGGAGTGACCGTGAATCACGTGCTGGGGATTGAAGCGGTGATGGCCGATGGGCGTATCGTTCAGATGGGTGGGCCAGCCGAGGAATCACCCGGGCTGGACCTGGTCGGTACCGTCGTCGGGAGTGAAGGAACACTGGCGATCGTGACGAAAGTCTGGGTGCGATTAACGCGGAACCCCCAGGGGTATCGTACGATGCTTGGCATCTTTGAATCCGTAGAGGATGCGACCAACGCGATTAGCGAGATCATAGGAGCCGGCATCGTACCGGCGGCGCTGGAGATGATGGACCAGGGTATCCTGGTGGCTGTTGAAGAAGCGTTTAAATTTGGTTTTCCACTGGATGCCCAGGCCATCCTGCTTATCGAGGTCGATGGCCTGGAAGCGGGCTTGGACCAGCAACGTCAGCAGATCGCAGATTTGTGTATGAACAGTGGTGGGCGAGAAGTTCGCCTGGCAGCGGATGCCAGTGAACGTCAGAAACTTTGGAAATGTCGCAAGCAGGCATTCGGTGCGATTGGTCGATTGAGTCCCAGTTACTGCACCCAGGATGGCGTGGTGCCGCGAACGCAGTTGCCTGCCATTCTCCAGAAAATCACGGAAACCGGTAGCAAGTACGGTATTCGAATCGTCAACGTGTTTCATGCTGGTGACGGCAATATTCACCCGATTCTATTGTTCGATGAGCGTGACCCGGAACAAACGCGACATGTCCTGGAGGCCAGTGGTGAGATTTTGCAGGCTTGCCTGGATCTCGGTGGTAGCGTGACGGGTGAGCATGGAATTGGTGTGGAAAAAATTTCGTTCATGAAGAAGATGTTTACCGAAAACGATCTGCAAGTCATGGATCAACTCAGGAAGGCTCTTAACCCGGAAAACCGCCTGAGCCCGGACAAGATGTTACCAACGGCCGGAGCTTGTGGTATTGAACAAAAGCATCCATCTCGGCGAGCCGCTCTCTAGCGATCAAGAAAGACAGGTAAGGAAGAACCGTGTCCGCGACAGACCTTTTACCCATCGATGAAATACAGCGTCCTCGAGATCGTGAGGAACTGGTGCAGTGCGTGAAGTCCTGCTGGGACCAGGAACGTGCCATGTACCCGTTGGGTGGAGAAACGGCACTGCAGTTTGGTATCCCGGCTCAGGTGGCAGGCGTTGGTATCTCGTTGGCGGACATCAACCAGGTGGTCGACTTCCCGGCACGTGACCTGACGGTGACTGTGGAAGCCGGGACGACTATGGCCTCGCTGAACAAGACCCTGGGTGACGAAGGCCTGTCCCTGCCTCTACATGTCCCGGATGTCGAACGAGCTACGGTTGGCGGTGTCGTGGCTGCTAATGCCAATGGGCCAGCGCGCTATGGGATGGGTACGGTTAGGGATTACGTGATTGGTATTCACGCGGTGGATGGATCCGGGACTGCCTTTCAGGGTGGCGGGCGAGTGGTCAAGAATGTGGCTGGGTATGATTTCTGCAAGTTGCTGACCGGATCATTGGGCACCTTGGCGATCATCGATCAAGTGACGTTTAAACTGAAGCCACAGCCTGAAAAGTGGATCAGCTTGCTCTGTTCACTACCCGATTGGGATGGAGCAGAAAATTGCCTGGCCGCGCTGGTGGATTCGGAAACGACACCGACTGCAGTGGAGCTTTTGAGTGGACCGACGGAGATAGAGTTGGTTGCGGAGTTACAAGGAGATGGCGTTGCTGTGCTGGTGGTTTCCTGTTGTGGAACCGAACCGGAGGTAGATTGGATGCAGCAGCAGTTGGAGCAGGAGTGGCAAGCCCAGGGATTGTCGGCGCGGGTCGTAACCGGTACGGATCATGAGGCCCTGTGGCAGGACCTGGTAGAATTTCCGGCGGTGGCCCCAACGGCATTGGCACTGCAGGCTAATATGGTGCCTAGCGGGGTGGTGGGTTTTATTCGTCAGGTCCAGGCGATTGAACCGCAGTTTTCGATCAAGGCGCATGCTGGCAATGGCGTCGTTCTTTGCCGTATGCCCGAGTGGCCAACCATCGGACTGACGGAAATCGTCGTGCGGCAATTGCAGCCGCTGGCCCGTCAGTATGCAGGAAATGTGATGGTCTTATCGGCTGTTGGATCGAAGGAATTGACGCATCGCTGTGTCTGGGGTGGAACGGAAATGCCTTTTGACTTGATGGGGCGTATCAAGGAACAATTTGATCCCAGGAATCTTTTGAACCCAGGACGGTTTGTTTATCCATGAGCAGTTCCGAAACAACATCCGAATTAAATGTGCTGGCACCGAATCCAGGAGTGGATGCGTCGAATCCTGGTGCGGGTATTGATTACAGTTACTTCCTGGATTGTGTCCACTGTGGTTTGTGCACGGCTGCCTGTCCGACGTACGTGGAACTGGGGAATGAAAACGATAGTCCTCGTGGTCGTATCTACCTGATGAGGGCTGTGACAGACGGTCGCCTGGAGTTAAATCAGCAGGTGCGTCGTCACCTGGATCTCTGCCTGGATTGTCGCGCCTGTGAAACGGCCTGTCCTTCCGGAGTCCAGTACGGTCGGTTGATTGAGCCATTCCGAATTGCCATGGAATCCAGCGATGATGGGCCGCGCAAAACCAACGATTGGTTTCATCGGTTTATCCTGTTTGGTCTTTTTCCCTTTCCGAAACGGCTGCGCAAGATGCTGGCGCCTGCTCGTCTTGCCCAGAAACTGGGATTGGATCGCCTGGTTATCAAGACCGGCATTTGGAAATGGTTGCCGCCACGATTGGCACGGCTACTGGTCATGTTGCCTCCCCTGAAGAAACCGTTGCCTCCCCTTCCCCCGGTGCTGCCAGCGAAGGGTGAACAAAGAGCTCGTGTTGCTCTCTTTACGGGTTGCGTGGCGGACGCCTTGTTTCGCCACACGCACTGGGCAACAGCACGTGTGTTACAGGAAAACGGTTGTGAAGTCGTGGTGCCCAACAGCCAGGTTTGTTGTGGTGCGATTCATTTGCACGCCGGTAGCAGTGAACCCGCGTGCGAACTGGCTGACCAGAATCTGGAAGCCTTTGATATTGATTCCGTGGACGCGGTGATCGTGAACGTGGCAGGTTGTGGTGCGATGCTTAAGGATTATGGTCATCACTGGAAAGATAAAGACCAGGGTGCCCGCCAGCGTTTCGCAGATAAGGTGAAAGATGTGAGCCAGTTTCTTCATGAACTGGGCTTTATTCCACCCACGGGAGCGGTCCCGGTTCGAGCAACCTACCACGATGCCTGTCACCTGGCACATGCCCAGCAGGTTCGTGAGCAACCACGAGATCTATTGAACCAGGTTCCTGGACTGGAATTGGTGGAATTGCCCGAATCGGAGATCTGTTGTGGAGCCGCCGGGACATATAACCTCACGGAAACGGAAATGGCTGGGCGTCTGAGTCAGCGGAAACTAAAGAATATCCTGGCAACCAATGCTGACCTGGTGTTGACCGCAAATGCGGGGTGCCTTTTGCAGGTTGCGACTGAGGCACGCTTGCAGGGGAAAGGATTTGCCGTCATGCATCCTATCGATCTGCTGGATATGAGTTATCGCGGAGAGACAATCCGGCCGTGATCGAGTGTTGGCACCAGGTCTAGGCTGCCACGGGCCGTGGCTTGCTTTCCGCGGGAACGGGTCGCCGTGGAGTCCGTTCTGCGAAGCTTGCGACTTCCAGCCTCACCAGCGTGTCGATCACGGTGTCCAGCCTGGGGCGATTCACAGGCTGCTTGGCCAGCATGGAGAGTACCAGTTGATTGATCTCCCGGTAGAGACCGGGTACCCAGCGGCGAGCCGAGGGAGGAGTGTATTCCAGTTGCGCTGTTGCAAGTTCCTGGAAAGGCACGTCCCAGAAAGGTGTTCGGCCAGTGAATAATTCGTAGGCCGTTACTCCCAGGCTATAAACGTCAGCCATGGTGCCTACTTCACTGGTGCGGTGAATCATTTCCGGTGCGCTGTAAGACAGGGTGCCGACGAATGGGCTGTGCTCGCCACATTCCTCGCTTCCTATTTTTCGAGCGAGTCCGAAGTCGAAGAGCGTTGCATGGCCGTCCATGCTGATCATGATATTGGCTGGTTTAATATCTGCATGGATCCAGCCGTGTTGATGGAGTGCGGCAATTCCCTGGCTGACTTGCCGCAGCATCCAGAGGGTCTGCGATATCGCGAGGTAAGGTTCCCGCGAGTCCGTACTGGTGGGTGAGAAACCAGCCAGCAGCGGCATGACCAGGTAGGGTTGGTGCTCAGAAACTCCACTGTCCAGGACCGGGAGTAAATGTGGATGTGAGACACTCTTGCCGATCGTGATTTCACGAGCCAGCAGGTTCCTGGCCAGCGGATCGTCTTGCAGTTCAGCGTGTAGTTGCTTAATGGCATAGTCGGCAGGATCAGCAGCGGAGAGGCCAACGGGCTGCGCCTGGTAGACACGGCTCCAGTTTCCGTCACCAAGGTGAGCGGTAGGTTGCCAGGGCCCCATGCTGGCCGGTAAGCATGGGATAGGTCCAGGATCCAGGTTTTCTGCCATGTTATGTGGGTACCCCAGTAGACATGCAGGAGCGAGGTCCAGCCTGTGTCGACGGGCCGGCCCCTTAACACTGGATCGGTTTTAGGGGTCAGGAAAGTTAAGTATCATCGGACAAAGATCTGCTGTACTTGCTCCGGGACCGTTGGCAAATTACAATTCTTGGGTACAGTTTTGTTTCTCTACAGGGACAAAATTTGATCTTGTTAGCGACCGTTTCGTTTACGGCTGTTCCCTCGACGGGAAATTCACCGACCAGGCGAGTTTGTTGATCGGTGTTCAATCAGCTGACACAAAGACAGCTGACACAAAGAAGTATCGAGACGGTCATCGAATCTTGTTTATTGCTGCCAGGAGGAACCACTCATGTTCCACAAGTTCATCGCATTGGGATCATTGCTAGCGTTCGCAATTATTGTTACCGGTTGCGGTTCTAGTGAAACTGCTCAAACAACAGGTGATAATCTGAGTAGCGAAAAGTTATTTGGTGATTCGAACGATACTGCAGAAACAACAGGACAGGAAGATACGGATCCAGCCAGCGAGGCAAAGGAGACGGAGCCTGGGAGCGATGAATCGTCCTCGCCAAAACCGGAAGAAGAGAAAAAGCCGAATACCTCATCACCAGATGCTGGTGTTAAACCAACGATTGGATTTGTCACCAATGGAATTGCGTCTTTCTGGGTGATTGCCGAAGCGGGTGCCCGGGCGGCAGCCGCTGAGCTTGGTGTCAACGTTGAGGTTCGCATGCCGCCGAGTCCCGAGGTTGAGAACCAAAAACGAATGCTGGAAGAGCTCGTTACCCTGGAGGTGGATGGAGTTGCTGTTAGTCCGATCGATCCGGACAACCAGAATGAACTGTTGAACATGGTGGCGGAGAACACCAATCTGATTACTCATGACAGTGATGCCCCCAAGTCGAATCGGCTTGGATACGTTGGGATGAGCAATTACACTGCTGGCCGCATGTGTGGTCAACTCGTCAAGGATGCGTTGCCCGAGGGTGGAAGCTTGATCATCTTCGTTGGCCGACTTGAACAGCTCAATGCTCGCCAGCGTCGCCAGGGAGTTATTGACGAACTACTCGGCCGCGATTTCGACCCGGACCGATTTGATAAACCGGGAAGTGTGATCGAGGGTAAAAATTACAAGATTCTCAGCACTCGCACGGATAATTTTGATTTCGCCAAGGCCAAGTCACTGGCGGAAGATGCGATCGTGGCGCACCCAGACCTGGGTGCCATGGTAGGTCTGTTTGCCTACAACCCGCCGAATATCCTGGAAGCGCTCAAGACGGCTGATAAGCTTGGCCAGATCAAGGTTATTGGTTTTGACGAAGCGGATGAAACATTGCAGGCGATCAAGGATGGTTATTGCGTGGGTACGGTGGTGCAGGATCCATGGATGTATGGATACAAGTCGGTTGAACTTCTCGCGAAGATGGCTCGTGGTGATGAATCGGTCTTCGCGACAAGTGATTTCGTTGATATTCCTGCCAAGAAAGTCATTGCCGGGAAAACAGACGCGGCAAAAAACACTGCCAACGTTGATGAATTCTGGACCATTCTGAAACAGCGACTCGGCAAGGGTGACAAGTAATAGTTCACTGCCCATATTTTTCCAGCGGCAGTTCTATGCCAGATACGCTCCCTATCCTGCAAGTACGCGAACTCTCAAAACGATTTCCCGGTGTGCGCGCACTGCACGAGGTTGATTTCCATCTCGAGGCAGGCGAGGTACTGGCACTAATCGGTGAAAATGGTGCTGGAAAAAGTACCTTGATGAAAATCCTGGCTGGTGTTCAGACGCAGGATACTGGAGTGATCCTGGTCGATGGAGAGGAAGTGTGGATCGATTCGGTCAACAAGGCACTTGGTTTGGGAATCTCACTTATCCACCAGGAACTGAACCTGTCAGGCAACCTCTCGGTGGGGGCTAATATTTTCCTGGGTCGCGAACCCTTGAAGATGGGGCTCATTGACGAGGAGGAAATTTTCACCCAGGCACGCAAGTATCTTGACATGGTTGGGCTGCAGGTGGATCCGAACGTGCTTGCTGACGACCTGCCCATTGGCCAACAGCAACTTGTAGAAATTGCCAAGGCGCTCAGTGTCGATTCTCGTATCCTGATCATGGATGAACCGACTTCGAGCCTTTCACAGGGGGAGGTTGATCGTCTTTTTGGAGTAATCAATCAACTGAAAGAATCGGGCGTAAGCGTCATCTATATTTCCCACCGTTTGGGCGAGGTCAAGACACTGGCTGATCGTGTCACCGTGTTGCGAGACGGTGAAAACGCAGGTGTTATTGATCGCCAGGAGATCACCCATGATACCATGGTCCAGATGATGGTTGGTCGTGATGTATCCCAGTACTACAGCCATACACCTCATCAAACCAATGACGTGGTGATGGATGTAGAAAACCTGCGAACGACCGCCTTTCCCGTCCACGAATTGAATTTCCAGGTGCATCGTGGCGAGATTCTTGGTGTGTCCGGGGTTGTTGGTGCCGGCCGAACGGAAATGCTGCAGGCTATTTTTGGCAGCGTGACAAGACTGGCCGGTACCGTTCGGATCAACGGTGTAGAACTTAGTGGCCAGACACCTCGCGACGCAATTGCAGCGGGTATTGCCCTGGTACCTGAGGATCGAAAGTTACACGGGTTGGTTGTCGACATGACGGTTCGGCATAACATGAGTCTTCCCGGTCTGCGAAAAAATCGAGTGGGAAAGTCATTTATTAACTTTGCTGTCGAAGATTCGGTAACCACCGACATGATTTCACGTTTGGGAATCAAGACACCCAACGAGGACCAGGTTTCACGGTACCTGTCGGGAGGAAACCAGCAAAAAGTTGTACTAGGTAAATGGCTTTCGCTGAAACCGAATATTCTATTGTTGGATGAGCCGACCCGTGGAATTGATGTTGGCGCGAAGCAGGAGATCTACCAGTTGATGGAAGAACTTGCTGCAAATGGAATGGCAATCCTGTTTGTCTCCAGTGAACTGGAGGAAATTCTCGGTATGTCTGACCGCGTGCTCGTCATGCGCGAGGGATGCATCTCGGGTGAACTGACGCGTGATGAACTTTCAGAAGAGGCCATTATGCATCTAGCTACGAGCACTTAGCCTGGCGGCTTGAGAGGACAAGAAGAAATTAGATGAAAAAAATAATGGGTATCTTGCTGCTGCTGGTCTTTATTTGCCTGGCAACAGCCCTCCTCAGCAATGGTCGATTTGTCACACCGTTCAATATGCAGAATATTGTTCGGCGCAGTGCATTTTACGGGATTATCGGTATTGGCGTTGCCTTCGTAATTATTACCGGTGGAATTGATCTTTCCGTTGGATCGTTGATTGGGCTGGTGGGCTGCATGATGCCGATGCTGCTGGCCTCGGAACATGTTGTCCAGGGCGATCCGGTGACGGTCAACAGGGTTAACGTGACGGCCCGGGCGTTGATGCTCGCGGGTAAACAGGAGAGCCTTGAAACGGGTGACCTGTTGAAGTTCAAATCCGACAGTGGTTCATCCCGCGAGTTGACAATCAACCAGGTAAACCAATCGGAAGCAAACACGATTGTGAGAGTCAATCAACCGGTGTCGGCTGTCAGGGAAGGTACGCGTATGACGCGCTATGTTCTCCAGCATACCAGCTTTTCCCTGGTGATCATTTGCGTGCTGGTTTTTTCGGTGATCATCGGGCTCCTCCACGGTCTGATGATCACGAAGATAAATCTGCAGCCATTTGTTGTCACCTTGTGCGGGTTGTTGATTTACCGTGGTGTCGCTCGCTGGATCGCCAGCGATAAAACTCAGGGATTTGGATCTGATTACGATAATTCCTTTCGAGTGCTGGCTACCGGGACACCATTTTCAGTGGCCTCAGTGATGATCGTATTCGGCATCGGTCTGGCCTGCTGGTTAATCGTGCGTCGTTTCTGGTCGAAGCACAGCGTTGCCAGGCTATCTGGAATCGCTTTCTCACTTGAAATCCTGCTGTCCCTGATGCTGATTGGGTTTGGCAGCCTTCGTTATGCAGAAGATATTTCCGGCGAAACAATCCTGGGCCTGGCCAGGGTGACTCCAGTACAGGTCGAAACAAAGAAGATGACGGTCCTGGATGTTAATGTCGAGGAGAAGGTAATCCTCGTGCGTGGGGAACATCCGGGCATTGCGATGACCGGGTTGCTTCTGACCGGGCAAGCATCACAGGCCAACGGTGAAAACAAGAGGTC
>MPLU02018489.1_pt1 | contig 28805 bp, 18 predicted proteins | sample 1617381 | NCBI WGS metagenome assembly MPLU02 (sample SAMN05944801, study PRJNA350692) | marine metagenome | biome: marine; feature: ODZ; material: water; isolation source: 90 m water sample filtered on 0.2 um supor filter | place: Pacific Ocean | collected 2012-04-08 | depth 90m m
GGAACGCCGTTCTTCCAAGCCGACTTCGGCCAGTTCCCACACCTGCCGGTTCACGGCCTTCAGTTCCCCGCTGCGTTGCTTGATTTCAGCCAGGGCAGTGGCTTCGATGGAAGTAACCTTCCCTTCTTGACCCTCCACGCCAGGAACTGCCAAGGAGGAAAAAAGAACGAGGGCCAGGCAACAACAGCGATAACGGATAACCATGACAGGTTCCTCCTGGGAATAGATCCAGAAAAAAAAGTGGGCGGTCCTTGAGACCTTACCGTGATTCCTGTTCACCTTATCGCACCTACTCACTGGTGCAACCCCTGCCCTGGAGTAGCCTGGCATCGGGGGCATTAGATCTTAAGCAGCAACTCGGAGCCGGGATCAAAGAAATGAGACTGCGTCATATCAACAACGACCCGCATGGCCTGACCGGGATCGAGCACGTCCTGGTTTTCAAGGCGAGCCAGGAGAGTCCCCTCTCCGTAGTTCAGCTCAACGATCGTCTCGGCTCCCAGCAACTGGGACACCGATACCGTCACATCAACACCCGGGGTCTCCGTTTCGGGCGGCAACAACTCCAGGTGTTCGGGCCTCACTCCCAGGGTAATCTTACGATCCAACCGATCATGAAGTCTGCGTGCCCGCACGGGGGGTACCAGCACACGAAATTGTCCTGCTTCAAAGTAGGTTGCCTTGCCGTCAGCCACCAGGGTTCCGTCCAGCAGGTTCATAGGTGGGTTGCCAATAAACTCTGCCACGAATCGATTGGCGGGTGCCGCATAGATCTCGCGCGGGGCAGCAAACTGCTGAATCTTTCCATTATTCATAACGGCAATGCGGTCCCCCATGGTCATTGCCTCTACCTGGTCATGGGTTACGTAAACCATGGTTGCCTTCAGTCGACGATGCAGCTTGATAAGTTCCCCACGCATCACCATGCGTAGCTTGGCATCCAGGTTACTCAAAGGCTCGTCCAATAGAAAAACCTGGGGATCACGAATGATGGCACGTCCCACTGCCACGCGTTGACGTTGCCCCCCGGACAACTGGGATGGCTTGCGCTGCAGAAGATCCTCGATACCCAGCATTTCCGCGGTCTGCTGAATCCGTTGCTGAATTTCCCTGGGCGGCACACGGCGCATTTTCAGTCCGAACCCCATGTTCTGGGAGACCGTCATATGTGGATAGAGCGCATAGTTCTGGAAAACCATGGCGATATCCCGATCTCTCGGCGGCACCTCCAGCACCGAGCGTCCACCGATAAAAATCTCGCCACTGTCCGCTTCTTCCAGTCCGGCAATCAGTCGCAGGGCAGTCGTTTTACCACAACCCGAGGGTCCTACCAGGACGACCAGTTCCTGGTCCTGAACATGCAGGTATGCATGGTTAACCGCCAAGGTCTCCCCAAAACGTTTCGTTAGACCTTGCAGGACAACCTCTGCCATAATCACACACTCTACAGGAAAGTGAACAAGCGTAATTTACCTAGCCAAGAATTTTCTGGACAACATTTCCATGCACATCTGTGAGTCGATAATTACGCCCCTGGAAGCGATAGGTCAGGCGTTCATGATCGATTCCCAGGCAATGCAGGATCGTGGCATGGAAATCATGCACGTGAACTGGGTCCTCCACGATGTTGTAACTATAATCATCCGTCTTACCAAAACTCAGGCCTGGCTTGACTCCACCACCGGCCATCCAGATCGAGAAACAACGGGGATGGTGATCGCGACCAAAAGCCGCTGGATTACCTTGCGCATAGACCGTACGACCAAATTCTCCACCCCAGATCACCAGGGTATCTTTCAACATGTCACGCTGTTTGAGATCAGCAATCAATGCTGCTGACCCCTGGTCCGTTTGCTGTGCCAGCGGTGGCAGGTTCTTGGCGGCATTACTATGGTGATCCCAGCCACGGTGAAAGATCTGAATAAAACGGACCCCTCGTTCGGCTAACCTGCGGGCCATCAGGCAATTGGCCGCATGGGAACCCGGCTGCTTGGCTTCTTCCCCGTACAGCTTGAACGTGCTTTCCGGTTCGTCGGAAATATCTGCCAGTTCCGGAACCGAGGTCTGCATTCGGTATGCCATCTCGTACTGCGCAATCCGGGTTGTGATCTCGGGATCACCAATTTCCTTCAGTCGCATGGCATTGAGCTTCGCCAACTGGTTTAACCAACTCCTCCGATTCTGCGGACTGCCCCCGGCGGGATCGTTCAGGTACAGCACCGGGTCTCCCTGGCTGCGAAACTTGACACCCTGGTAGCGGGAAGCCAGAAAGCCACTGCCCCACAGCCGATCGTAAATCGGCTGCGCCTGGCCAAACGTATTACGAGTCAGCATGACCACGAACGCCGGCAGGTTTTCCGTATCACTCCCCAGGCCATAACTCAGCCAGGCTCCCACGCTTGGTCTCCCGGGCTGCTGATGTCCCGACTGAAAAAACGTAACTGCCGGATCATGATTGATGGCCTCGGTGTGCATCGACTTGATCACGCAAATATCATCTGCCACACCAGCCAGGTGTGGCAACAAATCGCTCAGCCAGGTGCCGGACTTACCATGCTGCCGAAACTTGAAAGGAGACTTGACCACGGGAAATTTCTTTTGTCCGGCCGTCATTCCCGTTAATCGCTGACCGTCCCGGATACTGTCCGGCAAATCCGTCATATGCAGTTTTTCCAGGGACGGCTTGTAATCAAACAGGTCAACATGCGAAGGTGCCCCGGACTGCAGCAGGTAAATCACCCGCTTGGCGGTTGGTGCAAAATGAGGAATTCCAGGCAGTCCCTGGGCCCCGGCAGCAGGTTCCTTTTGCCGGGCGGTAACGGCCGAATCCTGGTTCAACAGGCAGGAGAGCGCTGCCACACCAATCCCGGTGCTCGAACGACGAAAAAATTGTCGCCGATTTTCAACAAGTCCTGCCTCGTGAATAGGATGATGCATGGCTTAACCCTTTGTAATGGCTTCATCGAGGTTCAATAGCATGCGTGCCACGCTGGTCCAGGCAGCATGATCGGCAGCCTCTAGTTGTCCTTGTTGAACAGATCGACCCACCTGGAGAATTTTTCTCGTCGCCACATCGTCAGCCTGGAAACGAGCCCGTTCCTTGAGGTAAATCGATTTCAGCAATTCCGCTTCTTCCGGGCTCGGATACCGGCCACTTGCCAGCCGAAAACCGAATGCCATTTTGGTATCAACGGAATCACCACCTTCACGCATGATCCGCCCTGCCAGGTGCCGGGCAGCCTCCACGAACTGGGGCCCATTGAGGAGCAACAAGGACTGGAGAGGCGTATTGGTCCGGGATCGCTGTAACGTGCAGAACTCTCGCTCCGGTGCGTCAAACGTTTTCAACATTGGCGAAGGTACCGTCCGCTTCCAAAACGTATAGAGACTGCGTCGATACAGATCGCGTCCTTGTCCCAGGGGATATTTCCGGGAATAGCCTGGACGATTATTCAACTCCATCCAGATTCCTTCCGGCTGGTAGGGATAGACGCTCTTGCCTCCCAGTTGCTGGACCAGCAAACCGCTGATCGCCAGGGCATTATCCCGAATTTCTTCTGCCGCCAGTCGCATTCGCGGACCACGCGCCAACAAGCGATTTTCTGGATCGGCCTGGTAAGCATCCGCCCCCACATGCGATGTCTGTCTATAGGTTGCCGAGTTGAGGATCAATCGATGAACCTGCTTGACATCCCACCCCTGCTTGATGAATTCCGCTGCCAACCAGTCGAACAATTCCTGGTGGCTGGGCAATTCTCCCTGCACCCCAAAGTCCTCGGAAGTCTTGACCAACCCCAGTCCGAACAGGCGCTGCCAATACCGATTGACCGTCACCCGGGCAGTCAACGGATGCGATGGATCAACCAGCCACTGGGCCAGTCCCAGTCGATTCCGGGGTGCCTTAATCGGTAGTTGTGGAAAGACTGCCGGCACCGAGGGGACAACCTTCTCACCCGGCGCATTGTACTGACCACGTTTGAGCAAGTAGGTCTGCCGTGGAGTGGCAAGATCTTTCATGACCATCGTTGCCGGAAATGCTGTTGCCTTGCTCTGTTCCAGTGCAGCGATTTGATCCATCAACCGTTTCTGTCGACCATAACGCTGGTGGTAATACGATGCCAGTTGCTGTTGTTCTGGAGAAGAACGGTCGCCAGCTGCAAGCGATGCAATGCGGATGATTTCTGCAGGCGGACCATCGTATCCCACGGATTCTGGGGGTGCGGAACTCACGGATAGCCTCACCCGCCCTACGCCGTGGGTCCCGAAGTTGGCTTCGTGTCGCAGTCGAAATCGCAACTCGCTGCCACCTTTGTAACCAAACGGCACTGCGGCCACGAAAATAGCAGTCACCGGTTTCTTGCGTGTTGGTCCATCCACGGCCCAACCATTACTGTTTGCCACGGTTCCATCAATGGCCTTCTTGATCTCGTAATTCTGCTGCGAATATTCTGCCCTGGCCTCGCTGAACTTGACCACCTGGGACTGCCTGGGATCCTGCACGGAAACAACGGTCAATTCAAATTCACTTAACACGAAGTTCGAATTAGTATGCCGACCAGGACCACCACCCGGCAGGGAAGGATGCGTCAGGGCCTGCAGTCGCACCGTAGTTAAGCCGAGTTGGTCTGTCCGTGCCTGCAGGTCATAGATATCCTTGCCCGGATTGGCACCACCAACCAGAACCGACTGGTCCTCCAGCTTTGTGAATTCCGAGCCACCACTAGACTTCATGACGTCTGTATTCAGTACATTCCAGGCATGCCCACCCGTGGAAATCCTGCGGGCCCAGCGTTCCACTTCCGGACCCTGGTCAACAGGCTTAGCCAACTCCACTCGCAAGCGAGCAAGCTCCTGGTTGACCTTGCGCTGCTGTTGTTCAGCGAGTGGCGAAGCAATCGTTTCCTGGGGATTAAATCCTCGTCCCCCTTCCGGCACCTGGTTAAAAAAGGCAAACAGTTCATAGAATTCTTTTTGAGAAATCGGATCGTACTTGTGTTCATGGCAACGTGCACAACCAACGGTAAGCCCCATCCAAACACTGCCAACCGTGACCAGGCGGTCCATGACGTACTCGACACGATACTCTTCATCGATAACACCACCCTCGATCGTGATGCCATGATTCCGGTTAAACCCGGTGGCCAGTCGTTGCTGAGCGGTCGCAGCAGGCAACAGGTCTCCGGCAAGTTGCTGGATCGTGAACTGGTCAAATGGCATATTACGGTTGTAGGCGGCAATCACCCAGTCCCGCCAGACCCACTGGGTCCGCTCCGTATCATACTGGTACCCGTTCGTATCCGCGTAGCGTGCCAGGTCTAACCAATGACGTGCCATTTGCTCCCCGTAGGCATCGGACTGCAAGTAACGATCAACCATCTCCTCGTAAGCACGCGGGGACGTGTCCTTTACGAAACGGTCGATTTCGGCAAGCGTCGGAGGTAAACCGGTCAGGTCAAATGCAACGCGTCGCACCAGGGTTTCTGCGGCTGCCTGGGGAGCCGGAGCCAGGTTCTTACTTCGTAAACGCCTCAACACGAACTGGTCGATGGGGTTTTTCGACCACGTGTCCTCTGCCAGTTGCGGCGGTACTGGTTGCACAAGTGGCTGGAATGCCCAATGCTCCTGCCAGGATGCGCCTTGTTCGATCCAGCGACGCAACAGGTCAATCTGGGTGGCAGTCAGTTCTTGTTTCGTATCCGCAGGTGGCATTCGCTGATCGGGATCTGCATGGGTTATGCGCCGCAACAGTTCACTCATCGCGGGCCGGCCGGCCACGATCGCTGGCGCACCATCGCGTTTCGCCAGGGCACCCGCCTCGGTATCCAGTCGCAGTTCAGCCTTGCGGGCTGCCGCATCCGGTCCGTGACAACGGAAACAGGTCTCGGAAAGGATCGGACGGATATCACGATTGAAATCAATGGCACCGTCTGCCGCGCAGCAACAGTCCACCAGTGTTGGGCCAAGAATCATTACCAGGGCAAAACGCTGAAGCGAAACCATTCCACCTGTCTCCGTCAATAAAAGCAGGATCCCCAAGCACGTTCATCATTGTAACCGGCAAACGACTTCCTGCCACGCCTGTCCCTCAAAAGCATCTTTCCAGGCATGAACCGTAAGGAGAAGCAAAAGAGATCGCTGGAGTGGGGAAGGCCGGGGACCAGTGTGCTATAATTCAGCAAGGGTATCACCAAACGCCCCGCTTGTTACCACCTGTTTCAGCTGGCTAATTCCCGTCTTGATTCACATCGGATGAGTTGCATATGAATCCTTATCGAATGGCATCCCCACCGCGTCGCTGGGACTCGAAACTTTCTCCCCTGGTGGTTCGATTGATGCGTCCCTTCGGCGTCCGAAAACGCAAGTCGAATCAGCAGCTCATGAACATTCATGTTAAGCATGCCGAGATCATTCGCGATGCCATCTCGGCCGGAAACGGCGTCATGATTGTCAGCAACCATCCAACCCATGCCGATGCTTTCAGCATGAATGAAGCCGCGGTACTGGCGGGCACCTGCTTTCATTACCTGGCTACCTGGCACGTGTTCGATGCGGTCGGGAAAATTGGCCAATGGCTCCTGCAACGCCATGGTGTCTTCAGCATCGACCGCGAGGGAACTGACAGGATCGCCTTCAAGCAAGCCGTCAACCTGCTGCAGGAAGACAAGCACCCCCTGGTCATCTTCCCCGAGGGGGAAGTCTACCATTGCAATGATCGAGTCACGCCGTTTCGAGAAGGCGCATCAGCCATCGCCTTTACCGCAGCCAAGCGTGCCAAGCGTCCGATTGTCTGTATCCCCTGTGGAATGAAATATCGCTACCTGGAAGATCCCACACCCGAGTTACTCGGTGTCATGGACCAGATCGAACAATCTATTCACTGGAGACCCAGACGACACCAATCGTTACCAGAACGCATCCTGGAATGTGCCGGCGCCTTGATGGGACTCAAGGAATTAGAATTCCTGGGAGAAGTTCGCAGTGGCTCGCTTCCGGAACGCACTGATTTTCTTGCCCAGGAAATCCTGACGCGACTGGAATCTCGTCACGAGGCCAAGACGGGTGTGGGAACAATCCCTGAAAGAGTCAAGGAACTGCGACGACGAACGTTGGAATTAATGCAGGAAGCTGGTACTCCGACGGACGAACAACAACAGCAATGGAATGACGACCTGGACGATCTATTCCTGGCCGTGCAGTTATTCAGTTACCCAGGCGACTATGTCGCAGAAAATCCTACCATTGAACGACTGGCCGAAACCATGGATAAGCTGGAAGAAGATGTCCTGGGTGTCTATTCGGCCACGGTACGTAGTGCCCGGGAAGCCACTGTCACGTTTGGGGAACCCATCGCCATCGACCCCGGAAAACGCAGCCGCGAAGCGATTAGCGACCTGACCAGGACCATGGAAGAAAATGTCCAGCAACTGGTCAACGATGGAACCATTCAGCCAGACTGACTTACCTTAAGGACCTCTTGATGCCACGGAATCTTCCTCTCCGCCCTGCCGCACCCAGGCAACTTCTCACTCCCTTCGCAACCTGCTGGGCCGGAATACTACTGGTACTAACTGCAACCCTGCCACTTCAGACCTCGGCAGCCCAACCACCCGCAGCCGAGCGTTCCCAGGATAATACGAAACAGGATCGCAAGGCAGAGCGTCGCGCCGAACGCCAACGCCAGTTAGCCAGCCAGCCTCTGCTGGACACTGTCATCCCGGTCGACCAGCTCAAGAAAGATTTCCAGTTATTCCGAAACATCATGGAGCAAGCTCATGGAGGCCTCTACCTCCATACTCCCAAGGAAGAATTTGATCGACTCTTTGAAACGAGCGAACGTTCGCTCACGAAACCTCTCAAGGTACGCGAATTCAACATGCTGTTGTCACCCCTGGTCGACAAGATCCACTGTGGCCACACCTCGATCACGATCTCGGATAAACAACTGGACCATTTCATGAAATCCGGCCAGCTGTTTCCGGTTCCTATCATTTTCCTTGGTCAGAAACCTTATGTTGATCACGACAGCGTGAAGCTGCCCCTGGGAGCAGAGATCCTCAAGGTAAACGGGGTCTCCATGGACGAGATTGTCAAGCAAGTCCTTGCCTTGGCACCTGCCGATGGGCTCGGGACTGCTATGAAATATCGCACCTTGCCAATCGACTTTGATCTTGCCTATGCGTTGGCCTATGGAGAACCGGAAGCGTTTGAGATCAGCTACCTTCCCCACCAGGCCAGCAAACCCCTTGTCAAAACACTGGCAGCCATTCCTGGGAAACGGACCGTGGCTCTCTACGAATCTCGTTATTCTGCCAGTCGCAAAGCAAAGAAATTTCGTTACCGCTCGCTTGATGAAAACACGGGACTGTTAACCGTCAATACTTTCGAGTTTGGCATCAACAAGAAATCCAAGCAGAAGTACAAGGACTTCTTGCAAGAGACATTTGCGGCACTTGGAGGTGACCCCGGTAAGAAAAACCTGATCATCGATTTCCGGGAGAACGAGGGCGGTTACCCCAAGAACGAGATGCTACTCACCTCCTACCTGGCAGCAACACCTTTCCGTGAAATGAAAAACGCCCGCGTTACAACGCTCGGTATTCCTGCCAAGGAACACCTGGACCGCAAGGAGTTTCCACAGGGTATCATTCGCTACGTGGAAAAACACCTGGTCAGCGATTTCGAGAAAACCGCTGCCGGGACCTACCAGATCAAGGAGGAAAAAAATCCTGTCCGCAAGCCTCGCAGCAGTGCTTTCAAGGGAAACCTGTATGTTTTAATCAGTGGCATGACCCATTCCGGTGCCTCCTCGCTCTGCAGCTTGCTACGAGAGTATCCCAACGTCACATTCCTGGGCGAAGAAACCGGGGGCTGCGGGGCTGCCTTTACTGCAGGAAACCTACTCGTCTACAACCTGCCTCACAGCTGGTGCCAGCTTGTGGTACCCGTGATTCGCTATGAAACCAACCTGGTTAACAGCAAGTACCCAGCTCACCGTGGCATCATTCCCGACCACCCCATTGAAATGACCCAGGAGGATTTCCTGAAAGGGACCGATACCGTCCTGGAGTTAACCCTGGAATTGATCCGAAAAAATGGCACCTCTCGCTAGCGATCTTTGAAATAACAGCCACGGCTTTAGGTTATCTCAGCAGACGATGGGTCGCACCAGAATTGATACCATGCCAATAACACTCCGTGGAGCACCCTCGGCAATCGCCTAAAAAAAGGTAGACTGGAAATACCTTGAGGTGATCAGCCTCACCTTCACTTCGCGCCTGTAGCTCAGGGGATAGAGCAACGGTTTCCTAAACCGTAGGTCGCAGGTTCGAATCCTGCCAGGCGTGCTTTCCCGATTCCTGGGATTCCTGCCATTATCGCTTACCGATAGCCGCATGTTTCATCTCGGCTGCAGCGAGACCAATGCAGTGATGCGATAGCTCCCAGGCTGCTCTGCCAGGGAAGCTCTTACTGATTCACCAGATCCGCATTCCAGACGGCAGTATCGGCTGAAACTCGCCGGAAAATTGATATAGTGCGAGATTGCCAATCAGGACTATTATTATGTGTTGTCTCGTCCACAACAAATCAAGACCCTTGGAGAATTTCCGGGAACACCTTTACTGCACACCGGTCATATCACCTGCGGTCAGCATTCCAGGGTTTCGAAACCTTGTGAATCACATTTGATTTTTTGTCTTAGATCGGAAGCGAAGCGATGCGAACCTCAATCATCATGACGACCTACAATTCGCCGCGGTGGCTGGAACTGGTCTTGTGGGGATACGCTTCGCAGTCATTCCAGGACTTCGAGATCATCGTGGCAGATGATGGTTCCACGGACGAGACCCGGGAAACCATCGAGCAGATGCGTCAACAGACGAACCTGTCTATCGAACACGTTTGGCATGAAGATACAGGGTTCCGCAAAACACGCATTCTCAACAAGGCCATCTGTGCCACGACCACCGATTACATCCTGTTTACCGATGGTGACTGTATTCCTCGAGCGGATTTCGTAGAAACACATCTTCGCCATGCCAGTCCCGAGTTGCTGTTATCGGGTGGTACATTTCGAATGCCCATGTCGGTCAGCCAGATGATCACGCCGGAATTAATCAGCAGCGGTCAGGCCATGGATCCCCGCTGGCTGAGTCAACAGGGAGTTTCGCGGCTGCATTGCTACCGCAAGCTGATTCGCAGTGACTGGCTCGCGAGCTGGTTCGATCGCCTGACAACGACCAGGCCAACCTTCAATGGTTGTAATGCCTCGGTTTTCAAGGAACATGTACTAGCAGCCAACGGATTCAATGAAGAACTGGTCTATGGTGGCCTGGACCGCGAACTCGGCGCACGGCTGCAAAACCTTGGCCTTCGCTGCCGTCAACTTCGTCACCGGGCAATATGTGTTCACCTGGATCATGGCCGCCCTTATGCGAAGAAGAAAAACATTCAGCGAAACCGGGCCCTGAGACACCGGATCGAACGTGAAAAGATTGACTGGACTCCAACCGGTATCCTCGCGGCCGAGACACGTCCGGCCGGCTTAAAGAAGGCGTCCTGACAGGTCGCTACATGACGCGATCCTGGGCCCATGGTCGTCGACGCCCGGTCTTGAACTCCTTGTACTCACGCTTCGTTGGCTGGTGAATCAACTGTCGCTTATAGGCGGTATTCACATGATCGAGTACTGGAACAATCTCCACCTGCTCGAAGCCCAGGCCCTGGATTTCAAAGCAATCACCGTTGATGTCATAGAGACGAAATTGATCGGGCCAAACCCTGACGAAACGGAGCATGCGTAACTCACTCCGGGTTCGCTTGAGAAACTCAATAGCATCCTGCACACCACCCGTGGAGTATTCGTGGCTCGCCAGTGGCTCTTGATCACTCATGGATTTTCTTGCCGATGACCGTGAACATATCTTATGGAGATCGAGGCGATACGGGTTTCGTGACAGTGAGATCATCACGGGCCGACCACCACTCATCCAGCAACTTTATCATGTTCTGCATTCGTTGGACATGAGTCGCATCCTGAGCAAGATTGACCCGCTCCTGCGGATCCCTGGCCAAATCGAACAAGGATCGCTGCAACGGATCCTCTGCCGGTCCCGGCACAATCATCTTGAAGCGTCCCTGGCGAATCCAGCGCCCGCGGACATGCCGAGACGGCTTGCCAAGCACGATGGCATCATTAGGAAAAACAGCTCCCCAGGCAGGCCGTTCCGGTAATCGTTCACGCCCCGTGGCAGACCGCATCAAGTCCAAACCCTTCATCCGTGGTGTTATCTCTCCAGCCAATCCAACAGCTGTCAGAATCGTCGGCACCAGGTCGATCGCCTGGACCAGCTGCCGATGCTCACCGGGTCGCGTATGACCGTCCCAACGAACCAGGATGGGTGTGCGAAGCCCATCTTCATAGGGGGAGAGCTTGGAACGCTTGTCCTGTCTCTCGGGACGATCAGGATCTGGTCGCAGACCGTTGTCCGTCACGAAAACAATCAACGTGTTTTTCATCAGGGACTGGCGTTCCAGGTATTGCAACAGTTGCCCCACGGTTTCATCGAACCTGGCAATCTCCGCATAGTACGGCAACAGGTAAGCGGGAACCTGTTTACCTTCATAGATTCGCTTGAATCGCTCCGGCGCATCATGGGGCACATGGGGCAGAAAGGGCGCATACCAGACAAAAAACGGCTTCTGGCCAGCATGTTGCTTCACGAAATCGTAAATCGGCTGCATCGTTTCACGACCAATGACCAGGCCTGCATCGCCGTTACCATGGGCTACCCACTGCCCGTTTTCCTGGGTACGCGTGCCGGTCACGAGCCCCAGTTGCTTCGCTGGTCGTCCTCGCGTCATTCCATGCGTAAAACCAGCCGTCTGGTAATCCCCTTCCCAATGCTTACCGGTCTGCAGGCAGGCATAGCCATGGCGTGACAGGATACGCGGCAACGTAGCTGCATTGCGAACCAGGTAATCTGCGGTTGCTCGAGTTTGCTGATACTGGTCGGCTGTCAGGCTTCGCATGGACTTCAAGCCAGGCGGTGGATGGTTAAAGTGAATCCCATGCTGATGTGGATAGAGACCAGTCAACAGGGTGGCCAGGGACGGGCGGCAAACACTCGTGGATACGTAACCGTTCGGATAGCGAGCGGACTGGGAGGCAAGGCGATCAAGGTGTGGCGTGTGAACTCGATCGTTATCCATGAATCCAAAATCACGATAAGATTGATCATCGCTCACAATCAAGACAACATTAGGACGTGCCACCGCCAGCAGCGACTGACCACCAAGTACGAAAACCCATCCACAAAACGACCAGCACAGCACCGCTCTCCTGATCATCCTCACATCTCCCTCCTGGTGTCCATCAAGCTACGCCTTGAAAACCCTTACTCTTTCCTGGATCAACTGCTCGGCCTACCTACCTGGGAACCAGGCCTCGGGAATCAGTATTACTCCCAATAGAGCGCTTTGTTACCATCCTTCCAGTGGATAAATCCTAAACAGGAGGGACCTTCTATGTATCGTACCATTCTCATCACACTAGCGCTGCTGGCCTGCCTGGAAACATCCCCTGCCGACGCTCTCGAAAAAGTCGGCCAATATGGCAATCCCGAAGCCTTCGTGTTCCATGGTACGAAAGTATTTCATCCGGAGCAATTAAGACGATCCCTGCTCTGGCATCCCGATTTCCAACAGGCCTTATCCCCTTCCGCTGCCCTGGATGAATTACTACTGACCACTGAGAAACTCCTGCTGACAGGTTACCTAAGGGCCGGATTCCCACAGGCACAGATCACTGCTCACAAATCATTACTGCAGAAGGAAGTCGTCGTTGACATCAAGGAAGGCCCTCGCCTCCTGGCCGGCACAGTGACCATCAAAGGAACCCGGCAAATCAACGCAGCCATGTTAAAGCATGATATTACCACCCCTCAACTAAAGGACCCGGTGGCTGGAGAGTCCTCACCAGGCAAGCCGAATTCACCTGCATGGCATCAAGGCGAACCTGCACCACTGGATCCATTCACGATCGACAAGTTGAATCGACGACTCGAAAACTGCTGTCGAGACCAGGGATTCTTTTTCACCCGTCTGCAGTCACGCGTAGCCGTGGACATTCCCTCCCGAACAGCACAACTGGTTGTCACCATAACTAACGAGGGCCCACCTGGAACCATCCAGGAGATCCAGATCCAGGGGCTTAAGAAAAACTCACGCGAACAAGTTTTACAACTGCTGAACGTAGAAATCAACGATCCTATTAACCGATCCTCCGTAATCAGAATGCAGCAACAGCTCCGGAATTCCGCTCGGTTCAGTCGATTCCTTGTAACACCCAAAACTAACCAGGACCAAATCCAGCTGCTGGTGAAAGTGCTTGAATTTGAAAATGCCCCCCCACTGGAAACACCACTAGGCGTTGAAGCAACTGCCATGCTGCGAGTCCAACAATGGTTGTCACGCTTTTCCGAATCGAATCAGGACCTGGTATTTCACTATGAACCCACGGCAGCTACTGCCACAACGCCCATCCCGCTCTCGAAGGCGCAAGTCATCCTGTCGCCGAAACAGGGAATCCTGGTCGAGGCCACGGGCAAGCCAAGTAGCAAGTATGCCGGTCATCACACCTTTTTCCTGGCCGGCAAGCAGCTAGGCATCTACAACTGGCAGACCAGGCAGTTCTTCCTGGCAGGCAGCTGGAATATTCAACCTGAATTCACTCTTGCCATGGTTCCCTCCTATGATGAAACCGCCCAGGAAACGTCGTCCGATCTGCGTCTGGGTTTCGGAGTTAGTTCGATCGATCGGGATGGCACCACGTCACCATTGAAAACCAACTTCCGGTTTGCGCCCGTTGTTTTCCTTCGAGAAGCACTCAAGCAATCGAACCAAGTCACGATTGTGAATAACGAACTGCGACTGAAAAATACCAGCCTGACCTTGCGAGCAGATGCCCGTACAGGTGTCATCAAGGATATTTGTTTCCTGCAGCTGCCTGGAACTCGTATCGAATTCCAGGCCGGGGCCTGGGAGCATGCCATGGCAGCCAAGTCCCAGGCTGCCAAGAATTTCCAAAACCGCTACCAATCGGGGCAGCCTGCGGAGTCCCTGCTTCAATTCGTACTCAATGAGATCCTGACCCAGTTGGAAGGCAAATCCAACCCGGCCACCGCTACAGCCAGGCAACTGGCCCTTAACCAATTAACAAGTTCCTCGCTGAAATCCGTGGACCGCTGGTTGCAGTATTTCGGCCAGCATGAACCAACTGCCTTCATAATTCCCCGTGCGAAACCCTCCTCACAGGGCGACCTACAGCGTGCCATCATGGCCGCCGTACCGATCGTCATTGATCCCTGGTTCCCCAGGGGTTCCTGGCCGTGGACACTAGGCCGACAAACAGGGTTAATGATGGCCGGCAAGAGCCGACACACGGGACAGGAATTGCAACGCTTACTGGACGATGAATCCATGGGGCCTGTCGGCTACTGGGCAATTGCTGCCTTTCTAAAACAATTTGGATCACCCAAGTACCGCCCATTTGCGGGACATGCCCTGCAGGTGCTTAATACGGATGACTTTGAGCATGATGCTCGTATCCTGGTCAGCCAGGAGGCCTGGACAGGCCAGTTTATTGCCAGCCTCGGCAACAATCTCCGCAAGATGAATCCTGAGACCGTCACGGCATTAACACAACCTTTACCTGGCAACCTGCAAACGTTTATCCGGGAATGGTCACATCAGCTTCATCAATCTCCGGATCGCCCCACCACGGAATTGTTCCAGCAAACTCTCGCGAAATCCTGGCAGCAGGAATTATCCACGCGGGTTGCCAAGCAACTACAGAAAATCCTCCAACCGGCAATCCGTACTGCCCAGCCCGGGGCTAACAAGCCTGCAAAAGCTTCACGCTGATTCGTTGACACGGTCGGCCATGCAGGGCTAGGATGAGACCTCACGATTGCAACCATCCTGGAGACGGTACACATGGCAAAGGCAACTTTTGGTGCGGGGTGTTTTTGGGGTGTCGAGGTGACCTTCCGACAACTCGAGGGGGTGCTGGATGCCCAGGTCGGTTACCTGGGTGGTCATCTCGTGAACCCGACCTACCAGGATGTTTGTACGGGCACCACCGGGCACGCCGAAGTCCTGCAAGTCGAATTTGACCCCGCGCAAATCAGTTACGAATCCTTGCTGGACGTATTCTGGAAATGCCATGATCCGACCCAATTGAACCGACAAGGCCCTGATGTGGGCACGCAGTACCGTTCTGGCATTTACTACGAGGACGAGGCCCAGCGTGCTACTGCAGAAGCCTCACGGGCAAGCCTTGAACAAAGCGGACAACATTCCAATCCCATCGCGACGGAAATCGCAGCTGCCAGTGAATTCTATCGTGCCGAGGAATACCATCAGCAGTACCTGGAAAAACGTGGACTCGGCAGTTGTCACTTACCGTGATCCATGAGGCTCTCCAGGAAAACCTGCTCGGCTGGCAAGGGTAAGAACATGGGCAAGATCGAGAAGCCGGATGACAAGCGGCCTCCAACCGCATTTGTGATCACGGACCCTTGACGCGAGCTTCCGATTGGTTCATTTTGAGTGCTCGGAGGGCATGGCTTTACATGGTAAAGCCCATCAACCCTTTCTCCACGGATGCCAACCAACAAAGGATTATTTTCCATGAACCGTTCTTGCATCGCTGCCTTCGCCGGACTGCTCATTACTGCCCTGTCGGCCGCACCTTCCCTGGCCCAGGACTTCGTGGTTGGCCCCCTGGGTTACACGACCTATCGTCCACGGGTTACTTATTCTCCAGTCGTAACACTGCCACGGCGCATTACCGCCTATTCCCCCGTGATCACTCCAGTTCCCGTCATCACGACTTACGCTTCCCCCGTCATTAGGACGTATCGCCCCGCCGTCAGAAGCTACCGACCTGTGATTCGGCATCCAGCGACAATCGGTTATCCGGCACCGGTGGTTAGCTATCGACCGGCAGTAGTGCGATACCGCGTACCGGTGACCACATACCGGCCCTCGGTATCAGCCTATGGCCCCATGTACATGCCCGCTGGTTCGCTATGGGTCCGCCCCAAGGTCTATGTCACGGGACAGCCGGTTCGTAATGCCTTGCGAGCGATGACACCCTGACCGCTCCTCACGAGCCTTATCATGCAACATCACACAACCGCCCGTCCCAGACGGGCGGTTTTTTTATGGCACAGGCAAACGACGAATCAGCCCTCGTTGTCTCCTGGCAACTGGCCCACCTGGTAAAATGCCTCCAGGTCTGCCAACTCACGCTCGAATCCACCAGAAAGGATAGGGAACCGGCACCATGTCTTCGGATCCAGGTTTTCATCATCAAGATGAAAAGACGGAGCGAATCGTTCTCGCTTCCACTGGTTCCGAGACCACAGTTGAAAAAATCGCCTGGTCCAGTCGAACAGTTGCTGATGCGTGTAACCAGCGGTTTCCATTTGAGCATCTGCCTGGAACTGCTTGAATATTTCCAGCGGAGACAGCTTGTCACGGATTGCGAGGCGTTCAATGGCATCCAGTACCGTATAGGGCATCAGGTCCGATTCATCGGTCTGACCTTGAGCTGGTGGTCGAAGTTCCGCAGTCGGCTGCTGTTCATTAACCGCAGCCAGTTCCGGCACAGGTCCCAGGCCACTTGGACCGTCTGTTTCCATCCAACGCAGCCAGTCCCTGAGAAACGCCTTATCGATACCAGCGATCGGAGAGATTCCACCACACGTATCGCCATCCATGGTGGTGTAACCCACAGCTGCTTCAGAACGATTACTGGTCGCCAGCAGCAACGCATTACGCAGGTTTGCCAGTAACCAGACACCGGGTGCTCGTGCCCGTGCCTGGATGTTCTGCAGCGCAAGGTCATCATCATCCCAATTCAGTGGTCGCCCAATAGCGGTAGAAACCGTATCCACGTAACCCTCGACCAGCTGATCCACGTCAAACGCAAAGAATTCAGCACCCAACGCCTCTGCCACGGATTCTGCCGCGGTTCGCGTCGTTTCCGAACTATTGCGAGTGGCCTGGTAAACGCAAGCCAGCAACCGGTGAATCCACTGCTCTGTATCGGTAAGATTCTCGGCACCAGGAAGATAGGCAAGTTTTTCTGTTAATCCATCAGCGCCTATTTCCTGGCAGGTCAAGCGCGCCATCATGGCAACCAACACAGCCACGGTTGCTGAATCAGCGCCACCGCTGAGCGATACCACGAATCCATGAGATCGACTCTTACGAAGGTAGTCCAGTAAACCCAGGGCGACTGCTCGAGTAAATTCTTCCTCCTTGATCCCACTACTCTTTTCCCAGGCAGGCAATTCAACCGTCTCGCCAGCACCTGGAGCCGCTTCCTGGAAATCAAACGGAACAACCAGGCAACTGCCTGAATCATCCCTAACCGCCAGCTTGTCACCCGCGTCCTGTTCACGGCTCAGGCGGGTTCGTGCCACGTCGATCACGGCCGTGGAGAGGAGAGTCTCGCAACACGAAAAACGTGGGCCAGTCACCAGCATCTCACCATCACTGGCAATCATTGCATCGCCATCGTAAATCGCTCGCCCCGCTTCATTGCCCAGCAAGTTGGCATAGATGTAGCTCACGTGCAGCGACCGGGAGCCTTCCAGGACAAATCCCCGTCGGACCTTGTTCTTGCCAAATGCAAAATGGCTGGCACTCGGATTAAGAATGATATCAACACCACGCTGGGCCAACTTGTGACCCGGTCGATTCCCAACCCAGGCATCTTCACAGATTTCAAATCCAATACGGATGCCTCCACAATCAAAGATCAGGTCACCCAGTGGATACTCGTTTCCCGCTAACCTTGTCGTGGCACAACTCTCTTCCTGCCAGGGTTTGAACCAGCGTGGTTCGTAGTGCAATCCATCCCCTGCCAGGTTTTGTTTTCCCACGAAACCAACCACCTGCTGATTGGCAACCAGGCAGGCAACGTTGAAAAGTCCATCTTCATGCCACAGGGGTAAACCAAGTGACGTGATCATACCAGTCGTATGTGGCACGATTTCCTGCAAGACTTCCAACGCCATGGCCTGGACCGCCGAGGACTGGAACGCATCTTCACAACCATAGCCGGTAATACATAATTCAGGCAGGCAAAGCACCTGTACCTGTTGGCTCCTGGCCGTATCGATGGCAGCCAGGATATTGGTCTTGTTCCGTTCCCAGGCCAGCGGAGTTTGGTTCAGTACCCCGGCAGCTACTTTGATTGGTTTCACCACGCGGATCTCCCAATACTGGCCCACCTCCATGTTGCTACTGACCCCGGTGACTGTCGCTCTAATTGTCTCATCGCAGTTCTCTTGAACATTCCCGGGCCTCACAACACTAACGGATCTATCATAACAGGTTTTTCGGGCACGGAAACGGACGGCGGTGAAGGGATGGACACCCCTTGCCGCTTACCAGGACAAGACGAAGAGAGACTGGCAAGCTATAATGAGCTATCCTTCTTGACCGTACTAGCAGCTTCGCATGTTCGCGGAGCAAAACCAGAGAGAGAAACGATTACCAGATGATTCATTGGCTACCTACCGAAATGTTTTCACATGCTTTTCAAGCTTCACTCAAATGGAGTGGTCTGGCTCTCGTGGTTGTCCTGGGCGTCAGCCCGGCCTGTTTGTCAGCGGACCCCTCCGGAAGCAAGCTTGGCATCGTAGCGGAAAAACCTACCTCCGGGCGTTATGTCAAAACGAAGCTCGGTTACATGATTCCGTACGAGGCAATCATTCCCGGTAGCAACATCAAGTACCACATGGAACCTATCCCTGGTGGCCAGGGGACGGTAGGTAGCCCTGTCAGTGAAAAGAAACGTCAGCCAAACGAAGGCCCCTTATTCCAGACCGTTCAGCAACCCTACTGGCTGGGCAAGTACGAATTGCGATGGGAAGAATACAAGGAATACATGGCGTTACATGACATTTTCAAGTCTTTTGAAACCTACAAGCTCCGGCCCCTCACGGACAAGCACCAGGCTGATGCAATCACCGCGCCGTCCAATCTTTACGACACCAGCTTTACTTTCGTGAACGGAGAAAACCCCAAGCTGCCAGCTGTTACCATGAGTCAGTACGCAGCGAAACAATACACCAAATGGCTGACCGGACTGACAGGTCGGTTCTATCGACTACCGAGTGAAGCAGAATGGGAGTACGCCTGTCGAGCCGGCACAACCACGGCCTACCATTTTGGCGACGATCCTGCAAAGCTCGGTGAGTACGCCTGGTACTTTGATAATTCTAACGAGACGACCCATCCGATCGGGCTCAAGAAGCCAAACCCCTGGGGACTACACGACATGCATGGCAATGTTGGTGAGTGGACCCTCGACGAGTTGTTCGACAACGGTTACCAACGACTGGCCGGCAAAACAGTTACGGGACTGGAGAGTGTCGGCTGGCCTACCAAGCTCTACCCACGAGTAGTCCGCGGTGGATCCTGGGACATGGATCCGGAAAACTGTCGCAGTGCCTTTCGCCTGGGTTCACACGACGATGATTGGCGAGGTGAAGATCCTAATATCCCCCTGAGCCCCTGGTGGTTCACGAGCGAACCGGCCCTGGGAGTCGGCATGCGCCTGCTGCGTCCGCTGCAGGCGCCACCTCAAAAAGACCGCGAGAAATTCTGGCGTGCTGATCTAAAACAGGTCCAGGAAGATGTGGATTTTCGCATCCAGGAGGAAGGACGGGGAGCACTCGGATACGTTGATCCGACGCTACCGAAGGCGATCAAGGATTTGAAGGAACGCAAATCCAACAAGAAGAAGTAAATCTCATTATCCCATCCCAGCAAGAGCTGGTCGCAACCAGGCAAACACATGATGGTGACTGGAGAAAAACGCAAGTCACTAGAGACACAAGGATTCCTGTTAATTCCAGGATTCACCTTACCTGCAGAACTGAACGAAGTTCACCAGCGTATCGAGCAGCTCTTTGAACAGGAGGGGGACCGTGCAGGGAGCGAATTTAAACAGGAAACCTACTCCCGCCGCCTCTCCAACCTGATTAATAAGGGCGAGATCTTTCGGCGTCTTGCCGGGCAGGCTGCCATCCTGGACCTGGTACAGTTAGTCCTCGGAGCACACTACAAGCTAAGCAGCATGAACGCTCGCTCGGCCAACCCACGACAACCAGTTGGGCAACCACTTCATGCCGACATGGGAGCCATTGCGGATGACCAGGGGCCTTGGGTATGCAATATTATCTGGCTCTTGAATGACTTCACTGCGGACAATGGATGCCTGCGCCTGGTTCCGGGTTCCCATCAGTGGGGAACGCTTCCCCAGGACTCCATGGACGATCCCTGCCATCCTCATCCAGATGAAATTCATCTCACGGCTCAACGCGGATCGCTGATCGTTCTCAACGCTCACATCTGGCATGCAGGAACTGCAAACCAGACGGCCCAACCACGAACGGCCCTCCATGGTTTCTACTGTCGACGAGACAAGCCACAGCAACAATACCAGAAAGAGCTACTGGACCCGGAATTACAACGACAGCTGCCCCCGGCACTGCGTCAACTGCTGGCCGTGGATGATCCGCACAATGACGTATTGGCCAAGGAACAAACTCGCCGCAGCGGATTTCTTAAATAAAGCCACAACCGCCCGACCACGCGAGATTTGCATTCCTTGCCAGAACGGGTTACCGTGAGCGTTTGGCAAGCTCATCTATATCAAATTCGGACATTCGGGAGGCTCTCGTGAAATCTTCCACTATCATTCCTGGCTCGGCCATCCGGGTCACGGTTTTCATCTGTTTCCTGACGGCCGCTCTGCAGTCGGTTCTGGGCGACACTCCCGATAAACCAACCGGTATCGAGAAACGGGTTACCTGGAATAATCTCCATATTCACGGCACCCCCGATCCTCCCAATCCCTACACAACCCAGGTCGCCTTTCCACACCTGAAGTTTTTCGAACCACTGGCCTTTTCATGGGTTCCGGGTGTGGATCGATATGCCATTGCCACCCGTCCGGGGAAGATCTTCACGTTTATTAATCACCAGGATACCCGCACCAAGGATTTACTTATCGACCTGAAACGCACCGTGTACGGTGTCGTCATGCATCCTAAGTTTTCCCAAAATGGATACTTCTATGTCAGTTCCGTTACCGAGGCGAACCATCCCCAGGGAAGTCGCCTGTCCCGGTTCCAGTTAACTTCCCGTACCCCGTTAATCGCCAGCCTCGAATCGGAACAAGTGATTCTTAAATGGCCATCCGGGGGCCATAACGGAGGTTGCCTACGATTCGGCCCCGATGGCTATCTCTACCTGGCAACTGGCGACGGTAGTGGAATTGCGGACGAACGGGAGACCGGCCAGGATCTCTCGGATCTGCTAGGAGCCATCCTACGCATCGATGTAGACCACGCTGACAAGCAAAAGCACTATCGTATTCCTACCGACAACCCGTTCATCTCACGAAAAAATGCTCGCGGCGAAATTTACTCGTACGGGCATCGCCAGGTCTGGAAGTTCAGCTTTGACTCGGCCACCAATATCCTCTGGGCTGGCGAAATTGGACAAGACCTCTGGGAAATGATCTACCGTATCGAGAAGGGCGGCAACTATGGCTGGAGCGTGCAAGAAGGTACACATCCTTTTCGACCACAACGTGTCAAGGGGCCAACCCCTATTCTGAAACCCGTCATCGAACACAGCCATGAAGATTTCCGTTCGATCACCGGTGGATTTGTTTATCACGGGTCACGCTTACCGGAGCTACGAGGCAGGTACATTTATGGCGGATACGATACCGGCAGGATCTGGGGATTTGAGTATCTTCGTCGCCCGGACCCCCGTGGCAAGATCACGAATCATTACGAGCTGGCCAAGACCCAGATCCGGCTGGTTGCGTTCGCCCAGGATCCATCCGGAGAAATGATCATGCTCGACTTCGCCGGTGGGCAGCTACACCAATTGGTGAAAGCACCTCCGGTTACCCAGGCAAAACCATTCCCACGCAAGCTAAGCGAGACCGGCCTGTTCAGTTCTACCCAGCAGCACCGTCCTGCACCGGGCCTGGTTCCCTATTCTGTTAACGCGCCGCTTTGGTCTGACCATGCCAAGAAAGATCGTTTCATCGCAATACCAGGAAACGCACAGATCGAGTTTGATACGGTGACTTACCCTCAGCCACCACCGGGTGCTCCACCCGGATGGCGATTTCCCGATGGCACCGTGTTAGTCAAAACATTCTCCCTGGAAATGGAAGTGGGTAATCCAAAGACGGCTCGGCGACTCGAAACTCGCATCCTGCACCACGAGAGAATGCCTGGAGAGGAAAACCAGTACGGCGCCCAGGTCTGGCGAGGCTATACCTATGTCTGGAACGACGAACAAACCGATGCCACCTTGTTGGACAGCGGTGGACTTAACCGGGAATTCACCGTACGAGACCCGGAAGCACCTGGTGGCGTGCGCAAACAAGTCTGGAGATTTCCCAGCCGCGCTGAATGTACACTCTGCCATACAATGGCGTCCAAGTACGTACTTGGAGTGAATACGCTACAAATGAATAAAAGCCATGATTACGGAGGTGTCATCGCCAACCAACTCGACACTCTCGATCACCTTGGCATTTTCACCAAGCCTTTACCAAAACCGGTAAGCAAACTTCCCAGGCTTATTGACTACCATGATCAAACAGCCGATCTCGATCGTCGCGCCCGTTCCTACCTGCATGCAAACTGTGCACACTGTCATCAAAAGTGGGGGGGCGGTAATGCCGAATTCCAACTACAGGCAAACTTGCCACTGGACGAAACAGGGACCATCAATACGCCCGCTGGCCAGGGAACATTCGGGATCGACAAGCCTGCCCTGCTCATTACAGGAAATCCTGAACGTTCACTCATTTACCACCGCATGGCTAAAAAAGGCCTCGGCCACATGCCTCATGTAGGGTCAACTGTTACGCACCAACAAGCTGTTGAGTTAATCCAGCAGTGGATTAAACAGCTCTCACCTGAGAAAAAGTAAATCACGCCAAGCATGGAAACCAGTCTGATCCCATCCTCTGGTGCAAAGTCGGCGTACCGGAAAAATGCCGGCTTCATCACTGTATTAGACTGATACAGCCAGGGGGCAGGACGGGTTGAAACTGTACAATTGTCCCCTCGCAACGGTTCCTACAGGTAACCATAACTGACTGTTTTCCAGATAAATTCAGTCATCCCCTGGAGACGATCCCAGTAGGGCCATGAGGCCCTGCCTGGCGATCGAAGGCCCGGCCCCGCCACGCTTCTCTCTTTGAAATGCGGCCATTGGCACACCAGTTGCATCAAGGAAAGGCCAGCTATAACTGGTTTCCCGAAACCTTTCCTTTGATGGAGCCCTAGGATGATTCGCAAAGTCACCCGTTTTGAACATTGCTACAAGCCACTGGCAGTCTGGCCGGACGCTGAGGATATTCAACTCCACCAGGAAAACTGTTCATCACATCTGATCACGCAACGTTTACGAGAATTAGTTCCATTATTTGATTTCATGCAGGCGCGTGTAGTCGAAGTAAGTCCAGAAGAAACACGGTTAACCGTTTCACTCGATCCTGCCACGGTCAATCAAAACGGCACGCATCAGGCCGGTGTTTATTATGTCCTGGCAGATTACGCTGTTGGTGTCAGTATGTTTTCTGCAATTCCAGGTGTGTACGTAACCGGCATCCATGATCGTTGCCATGCGTTGCCTGTCCAGATGTGGCTCAAGAGCGGACAGATCCAGCACCTCGCCCCCGGCAGCGGCGAGGTGGAAGCCACGGTGCGAATTACCCACGAAGAAGCGGTTTCCTTGAGACGTCAACTGCTTCACAAGGGACGCTGTGAATATCGCGGGACCGTCCATATTCACCAGGACAACAAGCTGGTTGCTGTTGCTGAGCATGTCGTCGGCATGTACGTCAACAAACCCCAGACCATGGACCTTAAGGGAGGACTAATCCAGGAACAAAATCGTGCCACCTCAGCATTGATGATCGCCGGGCTACGGAAAGATCGTGTTTCTCGCTGCATCGCCGGAGAACAGGGTAAAGCCCTGGCAGCAAGGATGACAGAAACGATGCCCCAGTTACCATCCATGGTTCAGTCACGAACGGAAACCCTGGAGCAACAGTTACGAGAACATGGCCAGGATATTTCCCAGGTCGTGGTACTGGGTGTGGGCCTGGATCCGAAACCCGTTTATCACTCGGACAGTGACCAAACATGGTTTGGTATCGATCTGAAACCTGCCCTGCGAGATCGCGAAAAACGATTTTGTGTACCTGGTTGTACGGCCGATAATTTCATACCCGTCGCAGGTGACATGCGAGACCACCAGTGGGTCGAGGACCTGGCAGCTGCCGGATTTGATCCGCAACAGCCCACCATGGTAATCATGGAGGGTCTATCCATGTACTTGACTTCCAATGTGATTGCCCAGGTCTTCAAGCACATTGAATCGATTACCAGTGCAGGAAGTGTTTTTTGGATTGATCACATCACTTCCAATGCACTCCACCTGGAAGACGCAAGAGATTTCTTTTCAGCCATGGGGCGTCTCGGGGAACCGATGGTTTTTGGTTGCACCAACATGGGACAATTTGTCGGTGATGGATGGCAAGTCCTCCAGTCCGTTTCTGCTGCGAACGTACTTTCGAACGAGGACCGACTTTTCGATGCCTACCGATTCACCACGTTGAAACGAAACCACGCCGGCACGTCAGAATCTTCCTAACGGATGAAAGGATCTCGTTAGCCACGTGCACTGCGCGAACGTGGCACTTGCCCTACACTGGAAGCTTTTAGCAGCTTCTGTCAATGAGGATGCAGGGGCTTGAACCCTGGACCTACGGATTAAAAGTCCGTTGCTCTACCAACTGAGCTACATCCTCGTAAGTGCCGATTTAAAAGGGATTTGCCGATTCTGTCAACCGCCCGACTTGTAGCAATTGGCCGTAACTGAGGCAGATTGGCCCAGGATGCCGGTAAAATCGGTCTAAACGGGTGATGATCTCAGTTTTGGGCTGAAAAACACGAAGACATTTATAGGATTACCCTGTTTCCTGTACCTCAACAACTTTTTGTATCCTCCCCATGTTGAAAACCAACTGAAATAGGCTGCCGTCATGTCCACTACCCCCAACCATTTACAACCCGCTACCAACATCACCTCAGACGAGGGGAGTTTTCCCGTGATCAATCCCGATCCTGTTCCATTCGAGACGAGAACTATCGCATATGACAACGGAAGTACGGAGATCATGCGAATTATTGATGACGATAATCTTCAACATTGGTCCAAGAGTAACCCCCTGGCCTTCGAGGCCAGCGTCGTCTGGTTGCGTCCTATTGACGATCAGCCCTACGTGCGAGTTGCCTTGATCACCAATTCAGAAACTCGCCGCGGGAAACTGATTCTTAATGATGGCAAGCGAAAGGCAATCGGTTACTCGAAACTGACCGCAGATGCACCACGCCTCGGTGTCGATCAACACTACCAGCGTCGTGTTTTCTATATCAAGACCACTGATCCCGTGTCTTACGGCCAGGACCCCAAGATTGCCATGCTGCCCGTGGGCGCCCTGGATCCGATGACGATTTTACCGACCATTCGCGGCGAGCCGCCACAGCGCGGTGTCTACAAGCAGCTCTACCAGAACTTCATTGACTACATGAGTGGCTAAAGCTGCCAACTCATCAGTCGATCTACGGTTGGGCCGGAAGCGTCCGTACCTGGGTAAACACTGGTTCACCCAGTTCCTTGTGAAATTGCGAATTCTGTCTATTCTGGTCCCGCTTCCCATTGTCCTTGCCCTGGGCGTCTCGATATCCGCGCTCTATGGATGCCTTGACCAGGTTCCCCGCAAAGTCGAGCACACAGATGTGCGGGGGTTTGGGTTGCAACGTGAAGACGACCACCTGCTGCTTGGAACGAGCATCAACCAATTGCGTCTGCTTGTGCAGGTGAACAAAAGCGGACGACGCGTTGTAAATAAAGTTCTTTCGTTTCAACTCACGCGGTGGTGTCGCTTCAACCAACACGATATGAGTCGCGCCCCACAATACGGCAGCTTCCACGGGGCTGTTATGGGCAAACCCTCCATCGATCAACTCCACACTTTCACCTTTCCTGGGAAAGTCCAGTAACCGTCGAGCTGGAAATACTGGAAAAATCGTCCCAGAACCGATGACAACATCCAGCAACTGTCTCGGATAATCATAAAGTGAAATTCCTCGCTGCCGAAATGGGGCCACTGGTGATCCATTCGCAGCGGCGAAAAAATACAAGTCGGTTGGCAAGGACTCGTCTGTCTTCTCGATACAGTTCGCAGTGATGACAAGGTCTCGCTGTAATTGCTTACCCTCAATCAACTGGCTACTGGCTACTTGCAAACGCTCTGCACTACTAAGACCCACATCCAGATCAAGTACTGGTTTACCTTCTCTTTCCAGGTGAGTATTGATAAGCGAGGGTAGCCCCTGGGCAATCGCATGTTCAATTCCCTTGCCTCCGGAAAGCGTTGTTTGGAAACAGAACAAGGTCACCAACTGAACCATGGGTAATCCCAGCAGGCATACCGTCATGATCCAGATGGCTTGTCGCCGTGATATCATCAAGTATCGGCTCTGCTTGATTTTCTTGGCCTGTATCAACCAACAGGAAACTCCCAGCACAAGCAATGACCAACACATGGTTGTCGTACCAAAGGTTAACCAAAGCCAGGCATGGTGTAGCAGATGAAAGTGCCCAAGCCAGTTCCACGGTGCATAGGGAAGGTAAGCGACCAACGCATGCATAAGAGCAATGCCTATTACCCATCGATAAAAACAAACTGCACGTCGACTCGGATCTCGAACAAACCGCTTGATCAACCACAGCAAGAGGCTCACCTCCAGCAAGGCGAACCAAAGCCCGATATTGACCCGCACTGGCCATGAAGGCACGACGATATCTCGCTGGTCTAATGATTGCCAGACTTGTTGAAATTCGTCTCGTCCCTTCTTCGTTGAAGTGACACCAAAAGCAATCGGTACAGCATTAATAGCGCCACCGGATGTCCCTACGACCAGGTCGATCTCCAATGGCAGATCAGGGTTTTGACGGCGCAGCTGAGCTAGTTTTTCTTCCAGGGCACAAATCGCTCCGACCTGGTAAGAACACTTGGCACCTCCTCCTGACAACACCACCGCTAATCGGGGTGGTTTGGGCTGAGACCGGGCACTGTGTAACAGGACCTGGCCGATTTCATCCATTGATACTGGCTGAGATCGACGACCTTCATTTGTACGAGATAATCCCTGGTACCATACCCCCACTTCTGAATAATGCTTCTCCCAATCCTGGACATAGCGAATATTCGTAAGGCTATCACTGTCCTGGAAGTCAGCAAACCAGGCCCGAATCATTTCCAGGTTAGGATGATCATTCCGCATCACGATAACGTTATGCGGAATCGCATACTGGTCAAATAGGGGGACAGGAATCTTGCGAACATGGTCGGCAATTTCTGGAGCAGCATTCAGGGCGTCATCCCACACGAAGGCAATACGTTCCTTGACCAGACCGGGCTTTCCTATCAGCCGCAGCGATTCCGTATGCGAGTATGTATAACGAACGTTATCCGCTGAAAATCCGCCCCGTTGACGCAGCACATATTCCGGAAGCATCCGTCCTGACGCAGACAAGGGATTCACAAACAGGTACTCGACCTGGTTCATTTTTGACTTCCGGATGACGTCATCAAACGTCTTCAACTTTGAGTCCGCAGCCACCACGCATACAGAATGGTATCGAAAATGAAACCCTGGCTTACGTCGATCTTCCGTAGCCCATTCAGAGGTTGCTGGAGCCACACCATCCGTCGCAAGATATTCAAATGAAACTTTTCGCGGCGTCGAATTCTCCTGTTCAATCCCATGAACATATTCTGAAAACACACCTGGTGTCAGGACGGCCAGGTCGACGAAGCCCTTTTCCATCCAGTGCAGCAAGTCCCCGTAAGTACCAACCGCCAGTTCAAAATTCACCGTTGCATCATGCTTTCGCTGAAACTGCGAGAAAACATGATGCCAGCGTTGAAACTCTGAATCGAAATCTTCAAAGGCTACCACACCTATGCGAATCACCACCGGCCCCACAGGCTGAGCCGCCACCTTCAGGCCTGGGATTATCGAAAACGCCAGGAAAACAGCTCCCAACAGCATGCCATGTTTTCCAGCGAGTATTCTTCGCATGTTACAAAACCAGTCTTCCGAAAAAAAATCTGCCGTCTCGCTTCAACGTTTTTCCGGAGATTTCCTTACGCAGTAAAGTCGAGCCGATGTACGAACCAACAACCGGTTTCCTACAATTGCCGGCGTCGCCATGCACATATCATCTTCGCCCAAGGCGTTCTTGTACAACAACTTGTACTCACGCCCAGCCCGGATAACAAAGGTCAATCCATCCTCATTCAAGCAATAAATCTTCCCATCGGATGCCCACGGCGAACTGGTGAAGGCCTTCCCATTGGGCAACCGTTTCTTGCTGTAAACCTCTTCACCTGTACGAGCATCGTAACAGCTCAGGAATCCCCGATCCAAGAGAACATAAAGCAGGTCTCGGTAAACCAGCGTCGTAGGGTTATAAGGACCACCCTGTTTTTGACACCAGGCAACGAATTCGTTGTTCTGTTGATCTGCCTTCAAAGAAATATCGCCATGGGCTCCCGGACGAAGAGCCATCAACGGTCGTTTCCGATCCATCACGTAACCGGAACTAAC
>MPLU02227606.1_pt1 | contig 28757 bp, 24 predicted proteins | sample 1617381 | NCBI WGS metagenome assembly MPLU02 (sample SAMN05944801, study PRJNA350692) | marine metagenome | biome: marine; feature: ODZ; material: water; isolation source: 90 m water sample filtered on 0.2 um supor filter | place: Pacific Ocean | collected 2012-04-08 | depth 90m m
AGTCGATAGCTCTTCGGACGACGACTACGACCCGGTCGCCGACGTGACCCTCAGCGCCACCAACACCGACGACGACGCCACAACGACCACGACCACGACCACCACGACGACGACCCCGCCGTCCACGCTGGAGGTGTTGTTGTCTGCGTTCGCCGTTGACGACGACGGGTTCGTGACCTGGGTGCCGAGTCGGACCGCCGGCCTGCAGTCATACGTCCTGGCTTGGCGTCCCCCTCTGGGGAGCTGGACCACACACAGCTCCTACACGGACCCCAATACCCTGAAAGACACGTTGGTCGGGTTGGCCAACGGGGTCCATTCGTTCCGGATCTACGCCAGCTACACCGATGGGGCTTATGCCGAGTCGAACATCGCGTCGATCACCGTTCCCACACCGCCGCCCGGTCCGACCGGCAACCCTGAACCAGTAGACGTCGAAGGCTTTGATTGTGCGACGTACCCGTCGTTGATCCAGGTCATCGGCACCCCGGGGGTCGGCCATTCGGTCAAACAGCTCGACCTAGACACCGGCGGGTACTCCGAGATCTTTTCCATTCCTTTCAACCGGACCCCGTCGTATACGCATCTGAACGGCATTGGTATCAACCCGGTCGACGGCGCCCTCTACGGGATCATGCGCGTCCAAGGGTTCGGATACCTGGTGCGTTTCGACGGCGCCGGGAACGTGGCGTTCGTGGCCCGCGTGCCGGCAATGAGCAACGCCGGCGACGTCGACGGCCAAGGAAACTTCGTGTGGCCGCGGGGCAACAGCTTCTACACGTTGAGTGGGATCGCCGACATGGACGGGTTCGCCGACCCCGGCGACGCCGCCAACAAGTCACAGATCACCCCAGTGGTCACCGGAACGGGCGGCGTCGCCGACGTGGCCGCCCTCCGAGTTGACCTCGGCGACGGTGAACGCCCCTACGCCATGGGGGTCAACACCCGGGACCACAAACTGCGGATCTGGGCCTACGACGACACGCCCCAGGCGTGGACCATCAACCTGTTCGAAAACGGGTCACCGGCCCAGCTCACCAACGGAGGGTTCGGCGCCGCGTGGAGCCACGAAGACCGCTTCTACTTCGCGTCGAACAGTGGCGCCGGCGTCTACGAAGTCCTCATCGACACCATCGACCTCAACGCCAAAACCGCCGACATCCGCCGGGTCGCCAACTCACAAGCCACCGCGATCAACGATGGCACCACGTGCGTAGGAATCGACTTCGTCGAACCGCCACCAACAACCACTACGACCACCACGCCGACAACCACTACGACCACCACACCGACAACCACCACCACAACCGAAGGCCCAGACACCACTACGACCACCACGCCGACAACCACCACCACCACCACCGAAGGCCCAGACACCACCGAACCGCCAGCGACCGCCACCACAACCACCGCCACAGGTGGCACAACATCGACTACTTCGACCTCTGAACCACCGGGAACGAGTGATGCCGATGGTGACGGCCTGTCAGAGATCGTCGAACAATCCCTGGGAACCGACCCCAACAACCCCGACACCGACGGCGACGGGTTCACCGACAGTGAAGAAGTCAACCAACTCCGCTCCGATCCGCTCGACGCCAACGACCCGGGCGACGGAACAGTGCGCCAAGCCCTCACCCAATCTAAAGAAACCAGCAACGACGACGGTTCGTTCCCCTTAGGCGGACTGATCGCCGCCCTAGCCGGGTTAGCGGTGGCCGCCGGGCTGGCGTTGACCGCGGCCGGTCAGGCCCTGTGGGGGCGGATCACCCAGTTCTTCGCCGGATCGATACTCGGCGCGCTCATCCTGGGTCGTAAACGCGACCGGTGCCGGCACTGCAACAAGCCCCTCACCGACCAAGAAGGCATCCTCGTCGACAAAGACGACAGCTACGAATGCTCAGACAACCCCGACGGCGACCACCACCAACTCAAACGACGCAAGTAGGCGGGGTTATTTCTGTCGGGCTGGGGAGATTTGAACTCCCGACCTTCGGTCCCCCAGACCGACGCGCTAACCAAGCTGCGCCACAGCCCGCGGCGGTGGGTCACTCTACCGGCGGCGTTCACCGGTCAATCCCGCCGAACCCGGTCAGGTGACCAGTAACCAGAAGCCCTGGACAAAACGCCAACCGAGGTAGACCACGGCCGCTCCGGCGAACACCCAGAAGTGCCAAGGCACCTTCTGCGAGCGGGCCGGTGCTCCATCGGCGTCGGTCACCCGCCCCCCGCATGAAGGGCACGTACCAACCACCGACACCGAGTTCGGGCTCAGAAACCGAGCACAGGGATCACACCACGGCACGCGGCACGCCTCCCATCAAGCCCACCCGGCAACAGACAGACCGGATCAGTCCTTACGGATCGCCAGGATGGCCAAATCGTCCTGAACCATGCCGGCGCTAAAATCGTTGGCAGCATCCAACAGCTGCTTGCAAAGCACACCCGGAGCGATCCCTGGGTTGCGCCGCACCATGTCGCCGATGCGTTCCTCGCCGAACAGTTCGTCACCACTACGAGCCTCCGCTAGACCATCGGTGTACATGACGGCCATGTCGTCACGAGCCAGCGGAATCTCCCGGCTGAAGTAGGACGCGTCCGACGTCAACATCAACAGTGGACCAGTGGAACGAAGCGGCCGCACCTCACGGCCGTGCCAGAGAAACGTCGCCGGGTGCCCCGCCGAAGCGTAGCGAAGCGTGTCGGCCTCAGTATCGAACACCAAGACGACGAGTGAAATGAACTCCTCGGATCGTTCCTGCGACGACATCTGCCGGTTCAGCTCCTCAAGGGCCTGTGCCGGATCCCGGAACTGCCGCAGGAAGGTCCGCAACAGGTACTTGGCCTGGAAAGCGGTGATAGACGCCTCGATGCCATGTCCGGCCACGTCGCCCACCACCGCAGCGAGACGAGTGTCCGACATCTGGAACACGTCGAAGAAGTCGCCGGCCATGAGACCGGTACCCGCCTGGTAGACCCGACCGACCTCGAATCCCGTGAAGTTCGGAAGTTCTTCGGGGGCGAGACGACCAGCCCACGCCTTGGGAGCCAGATCCTCCTGCTCGAGAGCCTCCTGGGCCCGACGTTCAATGTCGATGCTCTGGCGGGCCATTCGGGCCTCACGAACGGCATGACGAGCCCATGCAGTGGACACCAGTGCCGGGATGGCCACCATGGAGAACACCATGGCACCAGCCGTACCCTCTGCGAAGGCGTTGACCAGCGAGGCCAGGGCCAACAGGCCATACAGGGACGCTGCGTGGAGCTCCTTGCGGAACGTCGACCAAGCCAGTGTGTAGGCGTCGGGGGCCACCTCAGGGTCGATCCGTCCGACCAGGCGATGGCGATGGCGGGCCGAACGCGCCCAACCGAGGGCTGCAGCCAGACAGATGATGCCAAGGACGACGAGGACCGGCTCTCGCATAGAAATCAAGCGTAGTCCAGGGTCTCCGAATTCGGGGTCGGCCCGGGACGGGCCTATCCGGAGCGGCCTATTCCGAGCGGCGACGCACCCGGAGCTTGATGGGCGTGGACCCCAGATCCAGATCCTCGCGGAGCTTCCGTTCCAGGTACCGGAGCCAGGTCCGCGGCACCTCCCGGTTGGCAAACAACGTGAAGGTCGGTGGATCGGTCGCGCCCTGCGTCGCGTACAGCACCCGAACCCCGGCCGGTGCCGGATGGGCTGCCTGGGCAGCCCGGACCACGTCGTTGACCCGGCGGGTCGGAATTCTGGTCCGGTAGTCGGCAATGGTCTCTTCGAGCGCCGGCCACAGCCGCTGGACGTTCTTGCCCGACAGGGCGCTGATCCGTAGCACGGGTGCCTCGCCCACGAAGTGGAGCTTGTCTCCCACCTGGATCATCGCGTCCTCACGCTGCTCGGCATCGCAGAGATCCCACTTGTTGAGGAGCACCACGATCGGACAGCCCGCGGCATCCACACGCTCGGCCAAGCGCTGGTCCTGGTGAGTCACCCCGAGGGTGGCGTCGATGACCAGCAGGGCCACATCTGCGGTGTCGACCGCCTTGAGGGCCCGCACCAGTGAGTAATACTCCGTCTGCTCGTCGATCCGTGCCTTGCGTCGCATCCCCGCGGTATCGATAAATCGCACCGGCCCGGTGGCTGTCTCCACCACAGTGTCCACGGTGTCTCGTGTCGTACCGGGGCGGTCGTGGATCACGGCCCGGTCTTCGCCTGTCAACCGGTTGAACAGCGTCGACTTCCCCACGTTGGGACGGCCTACGAGGGTTACCCCCACGATGCGTTCGCCGGGCTCCTCCTCGGCCACCTCGTCGGGCTCGTCGTCAGGCAGAGCGGCCACCAGACGGTCCAGAAGATCGCCGGCACCGCGCCCGTGAAGGGCACTCACCGGGATCGGTTCGCCCAAGCCCAGCGACATGAGTTCCCAGATGGCGGCCTCGTGGACCCGGTCGTCGACCTTGTTGGCCACCAGCAAGACCGGAGCCGTAGAACTCCGCAGCAGCGTGGCCACCCGGGCATCATCTTCGGTCACGCCCACCGTGGCATCCACCACGAACAGCACCGCATCGGCATCGGCGATGGCCCGTTCGCTCTGGCGGCTGACCTTCTCGTCGAGGGAATCCCCATCGGCTATCCAACCGCCGGTGTCCACGAGGGTGAACTCCCGTCCCTGCCAGGACGCCTCAACCTCCTTGCGATCCCGGGTCACCCCCGGGCGTTCCTCGACGATTGCCTCACGGCGACCAAGGATCCGATTCATCAGGGTGGACTTGCCCACGTTGGGGCGTCCCACGATGGCCACCGTGGAACTCATGCCATTTCTCCTACCGGAACACGATTCTGACCTGGGGCCGACAAGCCGAGCGCAGACCGCAACGACCGTCCGTCAGCGGGCACCACCTCGACCGGATACGGCAGGTCCTCTGGGGTGGTGCCGTCGAGAAAGCGCCCGTTGCTGAGGCACACGTCGGGAAGCAGGTACCGGTGACCAGCCGGTTCGTCAACCAGCACCCGTGCGACGTCCTCGCCGACCATCAGTCCGGTCACCCCGACGTTTCCGCCGAAGAACCGGTTTTCCACGGCCAGCACACGAACATCGTCCAGCCCCATGCCGGCCAGCAACGGCTCGAGCACCGCCGCGCCCAGGACCCCGGTAAGGACCCCCACCGGAGCGTCTCGACGAGGACGCACCACCGGCAACCCGAGGGACACGCCATCGGTGCCACCGGCTTCGACCTCGTCATTGGTTGCGCAGATCCGGGGTGCCCGATAGCCGAGAGCCGGCGCGCCCTCCATGGACCGGAAGAAGCCCGACGCCCGCTCGTCTGAGCCCGTCTCCGGTGACTCCTCCCCATCAATCCCAGAGTCGGTGGCATGGAACTCGAACTCGAACGCCCGGGCCATGCCGACACCGTCTTCGGTCATCTCGACGTCCTCGTAAGCCTCGGCGGGCGGAAACGGGCGCCCGGCCAGCAGGTGGTACTCGTCGGCCGCGTGCACAAGCCGTCGCCCCAGCGTGGCCAGGAATCGTTCCTGCCATGCCTCCACGATCTCCACCACCGCCACGGCCTCGGCCACCGTGTGAGCCCGCATCCGAGGTTCGTCGTTGTGGCGACTCACTCCTAGGGGCACCACGCAGAGGCTGGCCAGCTCGGAGAACTGATCTGCTACGCCAACCAGCGAATCCTCCAACCAGGCGTCGTCGTTCAATCCCGGGCACACCACTATCTGGCCGTGCACCTCCACCCCGTGGTCCAGCAGGGCCCGCAACCAACGCAGGCTCGTCGCCCCCCGCCGGTTCCGGAGCATCTCAGTCCGCTTGCCCGGATTGGTGGCGTGGATGCTGACATATAACGGTCCGAGACCCTCCGACAGCACCCGCTCGAGATCAGCCTCTGTGAAGCGGGTCAGGGTCGTGAAGTTCCCGTAGAGAAACGACAGTCGGTAGTCGTCGTCCTTCACGTAGAGGCTGCGGCGTAGACCGGGCGGCAGCTGGTAGATGAAGCAGAACTCACAGTGGTTGTCACATGTCCTAACCCGGTCAAACAGTGCACTGTCCACCTCGACGCCCAACGGGGACCCGTCAGGCTTGACAACCACCACGTCCCGCTGCAGGCCGCCGGTGTCCAGCGTGAGGACCACCGACGGTTCGTCGACGAGTAGCTGGTACTCGATGACGTCACGCGGAACGCGGTCGTTGATGGTCAGGAGTCGATCGCCGGGCTGGACGCCGGCCCGGTCAGCGGGCGAATCGGCAGTGACGGCGACGACCACGGGAGCCGACATGGGAGCAAGGCTACCCAGCAACAACCCGGCCACCGGTAGGGTCGCCGGCGTGACTCCTGCCGCTGAGACACCCGGTGTCGACCATCAGGTGGAGCGGGTGCTGCTGGCCGAGCCGCGAGGCTTCTGCGCCGGCGTGGAGATGGCCATCAAGGCGCTGACCTGGATGGTCCGGGCCTTCGACGAATCCGTCTACTGCTACCACGAGATCGTCCACAACAAGCTGGTGGTGGAACGCTTCGAAGCCCTCGGCGTTGTGTTCGTCGACGACATCGACGACGTTCCCGCCGGTGCGCCAGTGATGTTGTCAGCCCACGGTTCAGCTCCTGAGGTCGTCCGCCGGGCCCAGGAGGTTGGTGGCTACACCGTTGACGCCGTCTGCCCACTGGTCACCAAGGTCCACCACGAGGTGAAGGTCCGGGCCCGAAAGGGCTTCCACATCGTGTATGTAGGTCACGCCGGCCACGAGGAGGCCGAGGGCACCATCGCGGTGGCTCCCGAAGCCATCCACCGTGTTGAGCACCCCGACGAGGTACGGGCGCTCCCCGACCTGGGCGACGATGTGGCCATCCTCGCCCAGACCACCCTCAGCCATCGGGACTGGGGCGGTGTGGTCGATGCCGCGACCGATCGCTGGCCGGACCTCTGGTCACCGGGCCGCAGCGACCTCTGCTTCGCCACCACCAATCGCCAGGGCGCCCTCCTCGAGCTCGTGGACCGGTGCGACGCCGTCGTGGTGATCGGCTCAACCAACAGCTCCAACACCCGTGCGCTCGTCCAACTGGCCACCGAGGCCGGCTGTCCCCGCGTGGTGTGGATCAATCGGGCCGAGGAGCTTCCCGATGACCTCTCCGGCACTGTTGGGGTGACCGCCGGGGCATCAGCGCCTGAAGAGGTAGTCGACGAAGTGATCCGTTCGTTGGCCCCGACCAGCGGCGTCGAGACGGTACGCCATACCGACGAGGACGAATACTTCCCCCCACCCCGCAACCTGCGGGACCTCCTCCATGCGGTACGGGGGTTCGCCGCCGTGGGCTTCTCCGCACCGGCGCCGACTGTTCACCTCGACGACCGGGTGATCGATGCGTCGGACGCGTTGGCCGCTCTGGATCGGCTCCGACCGGTCAGCTGACGGGCTCTTCCGATCCAGGGCCCTCCGAGACGGGCCCCCCGGGCGGATCGGGGTCGGGGAGCGCCGGGCGACCAGCCAGACGCTGGGCCTCGTCGAAGCAGGCCTGCATCCCGACTCGTAGTTCCTCCGTCAGATCGGCCACCGCACGTCGTGGCACCCGACCTTCGACGACCGGTGGACGGATCGGCTCTCCAACCACCATCACCACTCTGACCGGTCGGACCATCGGCGACCCACCCGGCATGGCGTAGTCGGTGCCGGCGATTCCCATGGGCACGAGGGGCACCCCAGCCCGGACGGCCACGAAGGCCGGTCCGGCGCGCATGAGGTCGGCCCTCACCACCGGGCCGTGCTGGCGCGTCCCCTCGGGGAACATCACCATGGGTTCACCTCGCTCGAGGACTTCCTGACACGCACGCAGAGCGGCCCGGTCCGCTGTGCCCCGCTCGACCGGGAAGCCCCCGACAATGGTCAGGAAACGGCCGGCGAACCGGTTCCGCCACAACGACTCCTTGCCTAGGAATCGCTGTCGCCGGGCCGTCACCATCCCGCCGACCGGCGTATCGAGGTACGACCGGTGGACCGGAGTGAGGATGTACGCCTCCTCGGATGGCAGGTTCGCCTTACCAACCACCCGGAACCGGAACCAGACCTTGCACAGCAACCAGAGAGCTGACCAGCAGACCCGGTAGGCCACGCCGTCAACCAACGACATCTTCCGGCCGAGGTCGGAGTTCCCCGTCTCACCGGTCGGATTTTCCGTCGGGTCTCCTGACTGGTCGGTCACCGGAGCATCTCGACGATGGCGTCCACAGCGCCGTCCACCGTCAGTTCCGAGGTGTCCAGGACCCGGGCTCCGTCGGCGGTAACCAGCGGACTGGCATCCCGGCTGGAATCCGCTTCGTCGCGGCGCCGGATATCGGCTGCCACCGAGTCGACATTGACGCCCGGGTCCTCAGCAGCGCGGCGGCGAGCCCGAACCTCCGGCGAGGCGGTCAGGTACACCTTCAACTCGGCGTCCGGAAACACCACCGAACCGATGTCACGCCCCTCCATTACCCCTCCGCCCCGTTCGAGCACCCAGGCCCGTTGGCGGGCCACCATCTCAAGACGAACCTCGGGATTGGCGGCCACGGCGCTCACCGCTCCAGTCACCTCCGGGCCCCGAATCGCCGTCGACGCATCCTCACCGTCGACCGTGCAGTGGGACCGGGTCACAGCGAGTGTCACGTTCCGGGCCACGTCGGCCACCTGACCGGCATCGGTCGGGTCGATCCCTGCTCGGAGCACGGCGTGGGCCACACCTCGGTACATGGCCCCGGTGTCCAGGTAATGGAGGCCGAGCCGATCTGCCACGGCTCGGGCCACGGTGGACTTCCCGGACCCCGCCGGACCGTCGATGGCGATCACCCGAGGTACCCCGGACCCGGCCACCGGTTCAGGCCCCGATCCCGCCGGCCAACAGGGCGACCCGGTGGTCGGAGAACGTCGGATAACTGGTGGCCACGGCGCCCCAGCCGTCAATGGTGGTCGACCCATCAGCCACCAGGGCGGCCACCGCACACGCCATGGCGATCCGGTGGTCATTATGGGCGTCCACCGAAGTGCCTCGTAGCTGGCCACCAGCTCGCCCACGAACCATCAGGCGGTCACCCTCAGCCCGGACATCAACACCCATCCGGCCCAACTCGGATTCGATGGTGGCCAGACGGTCGCTCTCTTTGACCCGTAGCTCGCCTACCCCCTCGAACACTGTCTCGCCGTCGGCGCACGCCGCCGCCACAGCCAGCACCGGAACCTCGTCGACCAGTCCGGGCACCTCATCAGCCCGCACCGTTGTAGCCGAGAGCACGCCACCCGATGGAGCACGCACCGTCAGGTCGCTGGTCACCGGATCATGGAACAGATCAGCACCCATGCGGGCCAGCACCGCCGCGAAGCCCGACCGAGCCGGACCGGCGTATACGTTCTCGATGACCACCTCGGACCCAGGGAGGATCGACGCCCCGACGGCCCAGAAGGCGGCCTGAGAGGGATCGCCGGCCACATCATGGACGAAGGGGGTCGGCCGACCCGGTAACACGGTGACCCGGTCAAGCCCATTGTCGTGGGTCCGCTCGACGTCGATGCCCGTCGCCGCCATGAGCTCCTCGGTGTGGGCACGACTTGGTTGATCCTCGATCACAGTGGTCGGCCCATCGGCGGACAGGCCGGCGAACAGTACGCATCCCTTCACCTGGGCGCTGGCCATCGGCAACCGGTACTCAATGCCCCTCAGGCCTCCCCCGTCAATGACCAACGGTGCGAGAGCACACCCGTCCCCACTCCCGGTCACCGACGCCCCCATGGCCCGCAACGGCTCCAGCACCCGGTCCATGGGTCGCCGTCGGATCGACGCATCGCCATCCAGCGTCGACGCAAACCCCAACCCGGCCAGCATTCCGGCCAACAGGCGCATGCCTGTCCCGGAGTTGCCCACGTCAAGGTCGCTCTGAGCGGGACCGAGCCTGCCGCCACCGATACGAAGGACCTGACGTCCGTCCGGATCCTCCTCGGCGTCGACCCGGGCGCCGAGGGCTTCGACAATGGCCCGTGTGCAGGCAACGTCACCGCCGTCACTGAGGCCATGGATGGTCGACTCCCCATCGGCCAGGGCTGCCAACATCAGCACCCGGTGGGAGATGGACTTGTCGCCCGGCACCCGGGTTCGCCCCCGGAGCGGGCCTCCGGGCTCCATGATCATTGGACCTCCCACCATGGTGGCGCCGCCACCCGTAGGGGCATTCATGCCAGGGGGGCCGTAGTTGGTCGGTACCCCTTGGCCATCAGGCCACCGCACAACCGTTCAGACTGGGTTGCCTCAACGATCAGGAGGACCACGCCACGGTCGCCCTCGGCCGAGTGGGCGATCTCAAGGTCGTAGATGTTCACGTCGAGGTCGGTGGCCAACAACGTGAGCGACGCCAGCTCTCCCGGCTGGTCGAGCACCGGTACACGGACCTCCACCAGTTCGGACGGACGGGGTGCCCCGGTCGGGAGGCTGATTCGGGCCGTCCGGGCGGTCTCCAGCCGTTGGAGCAGGCCGAGACGATCACCGTCAACCACCTCGTTACGAACGGCTTCCAGTCCGGCGATCAGGTCCGACAGCACCTCGTCGATGGCCGTGGCGTTCTCACTGCAGATATCGGGCCAGATGCCCGGATGCCCGGCGGCCACGCGGGTCATGTCCCGAAATCCCCCAGCGGCCAGACGCAGCACGGCGGCGTGCTCAGTCGATCTAGCCGAGGCGATGCCCATCAACGCGGCGGCCGTGAGGTGGGGCACGTGGGACACGATGGCCACCAGCGAGTCGTGCCGATCGGGCGGCAGGGTGATGATCTCGGCGCCTAACGACGCGACCACGGACCGGACCCGTGCCAGGGCGTCTCCGTTGGTCGCCGCGGTCGGGGTCAGCACCCAGGTGGCATTCACGAACATCTCGGGGTCGGCGCCGTCGACGCCCTCCTGCTCGGAGCCAGCCATCGGGTGGCCGCCGATGTAGCGAGCGTCGGCTACCGCGTCGACTACAGGTGCCTTCACGCTGCCCACGTCGGTCACCAGACCGGTGGGAGCGACGGCGAGGGCCTCGGTCACCGCGGTGGCCAGCTGACCGACAGGGGTGGCCACGAAGGTCACCTCAGCGTCGACGTCCCAGCCGACCCGATCCAACGCACCCATGTCCACAGCGGCGGCCAATGTCGCCTCGTCGAGGTCCACGCCCGAGACGTGCCACCCCCGGGCCCGTAGGGCCATGCCGATCGATCCCCCGATGAGGCCGATACCCACGACCGTGGCACGACCGGACGTACCAGTTGCAGGATCGGGAGCCGCCATGGACGCCGATGCTACCGGGGCCGATGTCAGCCCTCGGAGAGGATTCAGTTCTGCGGTGACACCTCAGGATCGGTCGCCACCGCCACCCCGAGGGCCCGGATCTCGTCGCCCGTCAACGGCCGCCATGCCCCCGGCGCCAATGACCGGTCGACAATCGGACCAATACGGGTCCGGACGAGCCGGAGCACCGGATGTCCAACCGCTTCGCACATCCGTCGCACCTGACGGTTGCGGCCCTCGTGAATGGTGAGCCTCACCAGCGACGCATCGAGCAACGCTGCTCGGGCCGGAGCAGTCAGCCCATCTTCCAGGTCGATTCCCTCACGCAGGCGACGGAGCACGGCTCTCGTCGGTACGCCCTGAACCTCGACTACATACTCCTTTTCCACGCCGTAAGACGGGTGTGTGAGCCGATGTGTGAGCTCACCGTCATTGGTCAGGAGGAGAAGCCCCTCGGTATCGGCGTCGAGGCGCCCGACCGGAAACACCCGGGGTTCGTCGGGCACCAGCCCGACGACGGTGGGTCGCCCCTGCGGGTCATCAGCCGTGGTCACCACCCCGGCGGGCTTGTTCAGGAGGTAGTGGACGAGACCGGGGCGGACACCAATCGGTGCGCCGTCTACCTCGATGAGGGCTGTCTCCGGGTCGACCCGACGTCCCAGGGTCGCCACCACACCATCCACGGTGATCCTCCCGGCGGCGATGAGGTCCTCGCACGTCCGGCGGCTACCTACGCCGACACGGGCCAGCACCTTCTGGAGACGCTCGCCCTCATGTCGGTCACTCCCGTCCTCGCCAGAGGTCGGAGCAGAGGCCGACCCGGCCACCGTTCAGCCCTCCGGCGGCGCCGACGCGGACCCATCAGAAGGGCCCCCATCGAGTGAAGGCTGGGGGGTCTCCAACGCTGGATCGGAACGCAGTCCACGTTCGAGCGCTTCGACCACCTCGGGACCGGGGACGAACTCCCCCAGGGGCGGCAGGTCGTCGACAGTATCGATGCCCATCCTCTCCAGGAACTCTCTGGTGGTGCCGAACAGCACGGCGTTTCCAGGACCCGGGTCCCGTGAGATCTCATCGATGTAGCCCCGTTGCTGGAGTGTCCGCATCACGCCGTCGACGTCCACACCACGGATGGCCGAAACCTGGGCCCGCGACACCGGTTGCTTGTAGGCGACAATGGCCATCGTCTCGAGGGCGGCCGCCGTCAGCCGACTGTTCTGGCCCTCCAGGACAAACCGCTCCACCCACGGCGCCTGATCCGGGTGGCTCTGGAACCGGTAACCGCCACCCACCCGGGACACGACAAATCCCCGCCCCTCGGCCTCGAATTCCTCGGCCAACGCCTCGCATTCAGCTTCGACGATCCTGGTCGAGACCTCCAGCAGCTGGGCCAGCAGGTTGGCCGGCACCGGATCGGTGGCCACCATCAGGATCGCCTCGATGGCGCGCCGCACCTCCTCGGAACGTTCCTCGGAGAGCTGTGGCTCGGGTTTCGACATTGTCGCCCTCAGCCCTCGTAGGCGTCGATCAGGTCCACGTCGGATGGGTCGGCACCGGGACGCCAACCCACGTGGATGTCACCGAACGTCCCCAGTTGATCGATCTCGACCACGCCCTGCTTGTAGAGCTCCAGCACGGCGAGGAACCGCACCACAATTTCGATGCGGTCCACCAGGCCACGGGTGAGATCTCGGAAGGTCACCGATCCCGACCGGGGGATCTCTGAGACCAGTTCGACCACCGCATCGGCCACGCTGATCCTGATGGGAGCAATGTGCTCGGTTTCAACGTGCACCGAAGGACGGGGCGCCATGGCCCGCAGAAAGGCATCGCGAAGGTCGTCTGCGGTGACCCCCTCGAGCAGATCGGGGGCCATCCCGAGGAATCGTTCCTCGAGACCGGACCGGCGGGGCCACGACTTGGACGCGTCAGCGGCAAGGCGCCGGAGGACGACCGCTGCATCCTTGAACGTCTTGCACTCCAGCAGGCGGGCCAGCAGGAGGTCACGCTCCTCCCAGAGGCCGAACTCGTCGTCCAGATCCGTCCTGTTCTGACCGGGGAGCAAACGTCGGGTCTTGAGCTCTACCAGGATCGAGGCGATCAGTAGAAACTCGGTGGCCACCTCGAGGTCTAGATCCCCGAGGCGCTCCATCTCGGCCAGGAATCCGTCAACGATGGACGACAGCGAGACCTCGTAGAGCTCAACCTCCTCCTTCAGGATGAGGTTGAGCAGGAGGTCGAAGGGCCCCTCGTACACCGGGGTCGTGACGGTCACGCTCACTGGCGCGACCCTACGGAGTCACACGGTCGGCGCGGTGCATGGCCCCCCGTCGCGAGACCCACTCCGATGTACCCTGACCGGCCATGGCACGCGTCTTCTCGGGTATCAAGCCCACCGGATCTGTTCACCTCGGCAACCTGCTGGGGGCGCTCAAGAACTGGGTCGCCATGCAGGACGAGCATCAGGCCGTCTACTGCGTGGTCGACCTGCACGCCCTCACCGTGCCGCACGACCCCGAGGAGCTCCGACGAGCCACCCTCTCGCTGGCCCAGATGCTGATCGCCGTCGGCATCGATCCCGAACGCAGCACACTTTTCGTCCAGGGCCACCTCACCGAACACGCCGAGTGCGCCTGGGTGATGGAGTGCACTGCGGCGTTCGGCGAGCTTCGTCGCATGACCCAGTTCAAGGACAAGTCCGATGGTTCTGATTTCGTTTCCGGCGGGTTGTTCACCTACCCGGCACTCCAGGCCGCCGACATCTTGTTGTACGACACCGACCAGGTCCCGGTGGGCGAGGACCAGCGACAGCACATCGAACTGGCCCGCGACATCGCTGTGCGATTCAACGGCCGGTACGGCGAGACGTTCGTGGTGCCCGAGGCGGTGATTCCGCCGGCGGCCGCTCGGGTCATGGACCTCCAGCATCCCGAGAACAAGATGTCCAAGTCCGACGACGGCGAGCAGGGCACGATCCTTCTTCTCGATGACCCGGCGGCCATCGAGAAGAAGTTCAAGCGGGCAGTAACCGACAGCGAGACCGAGGTCCGCTTCGATCCGGCGTCCAAGCCCGGCGTCTCGAACCTGTTGTCCATCCTCGGCGCGGCCACCGGGCAGACGCCCGCAGCGGCCGCCGAGAGCATCGAGCGTTACGGCGACCTGAAGGCGGCCACCGCCGACGCGGTGATCACCCTTCTGCGACCCGTGCAGGATCACTACCGGGAACTGGTCGCCGACCCAGCCGAGACCAGCCGGCTGCTCGCTCTGGGTGCGGACAAGGCCCGGTCCGTAGCCTCGGCCACTTTGGACCGGGTGCGAACCAACCTCGGCCTGCTGGCACGCTGATCCAACTACCGGGGCCGCCCTTGAGGCGCTCCATTGATCAGTCGTCGTCGGCTGCGTGCAATACCCGGGCGATCACCGGATCCACTGTCCATTGCCGCTCCGGCAGGTGGTGCTCGGCGGCCCACGCCACGGTGACCGGCTCGCTCCCTGCTCCCAGTAGCAAGTCCGACCCGATGGCGGGGTGTCGGAGATAGCGCCCGATCCGTCCGGTTCCCGAACGAGCACGTTGGCCGCCGACCATGGCCACGATGGTGGCCACCACCCGGGCTGGCGTGCCTATTCCACTGTCGACTTTGCCTACGTCGTGCAGCAGGGCGGCCGCCAGGACCGCCCGTTCCGGATGGTCGAGCGCATTATCCACCCGTCGGGCCACCGCCACGGCGTGCCTCCGGTCGGCGCCCGACATCTGATCCCAGAGAGCCGCCTCGCCCATCAGGAGATGACCCCGGGCCCATGTCTCCGACGACCCTGACGGGCCGCCCGGCCACAGGGAGGCGAGAAAACGGCGAAGGAGGTGCGTCGACCGGCTCAACGGCCCAGACGACGCAGTGTCCACAGCAGACCGAGGATCGTCTTGGCGTCTGTGATGGTGCCATCCCCGATGAGGCCCTCTACCTCGTCAAGTCCGACCCGTTCGACGGTGAGGTACTCCTCCTCGATGCTGGCGGCCAGCGGCGTGGCCGGCACCAGTTCGGTGGCCAGATAGATCGTCGTCGCCTCGTCGCTGAACCCGATGGAGTTGTGAAACGACCCCAGTTCGATCAGGTCCACAGCGTCCAGCCCGGCCTCTTCGACCAGTTCGCGACGGGCCGCCGTCGGGCGGTCCTCTCCGGGAACGTCCAGCTTGCCGGCGGGCAGTTCCAACATCTCGCGCTCCAGCACCGGCCGGTACTGGCGAACCAGTACCACTTCATCACCATCGAGCGCCACCACGGCGACCGCACCGGGGTGGTGGACTACGTCACGCTCCATGACCTCGCCCGCCGGCCCTTCGAATGTGGCGCGGGCCAGCGTGATGACGTGCCCGACGTGGAGGACCTCCTCGCCGGTGCGGGTGAAGCCATGACCGGACACGATGGTCGGAACGGAGGCGGAGGCCGGAACCTCAGCCGACGACGTCTGCTCCTGCATTGTCATCGCTGCCATCGCTGAGGTCGAGCAGTTGGGGGTTCCGGCCATGGGCCCGCTCGAGCGAGGCAGCTATGAACTCGCGAAACAGCGGCGCCGGCCGATCGGGGCGACTCTTGAACTCGGGATGCGCCTGGGTAGCGATCCAGAAGGGGTGGCTCTCGAGTTCGATGAACTCGACCAGACGCCCATCAGGGGATTCTCCGGAACATACGAAGCCCGATCCCTCGAATCGAGCCCGATATCTCGGGTTGAACTCGTAGCGGTGACGGTGGCGCTCGGACACCACGTCGGTGCCGTAGATCTCGGCCACCCGTGAACCTGGTTGGAGTTGGGCCACGTAGGCGCCCAGACGCATGGTCCCACCCATGTCGGCCACGTCGCGCTGGGACTCCATCAGGTCAATGACCGGGTGGGGCGATGCCGGGTCGAACTCGCTGGAATGTGCTCGCTCCAGACCGAGCACGTTTCGGGCGTACTCGATCGTCATGCACTGCAACCCGAGGCACAGCCCGAGGCAGGGCACGTCGTTCTCCCGGGCAAAGCCGGCTGCGGCAATCTTGCCCTCCACGCCGCGCTCACCGAATCCGCCGGGGATGACGATCCCGTCAAGGTCCCGCAGGCGATTCTCGCCGAGGAGCCCTTCGACGTCCTCGGCCTGGATCCAGTCGATCTCGACGTCGGCACCGTGGTGAATGCCGGCGTGCTTCAGTGACTCGACAACCGACAGATAGGCATCGACCAGGCTCACGTACTTGCCGATGAGGCCGACCCGAACCGGCTTGGTGGCCCGGCCCACTCGCTCGTTAAGCGCTCGCCACTCGGTCAGGTCGGGCGGGTCGGTGATCAGATGCAGGGCGTCGCACACAAACTGGTCGAGACCCTCGTCGTGGACAACCAACGGGATCTCGTAGAGGCTGCCAGCGTCCGGGCAGTTGACGACACCACTGAACGGCACGTTGGAGAGTCTGGAAATCTTGCGTTCCAGATCGTCGCTGATCGGCTCGTCGCTCCGACACACGATGGCGTCGGGTTGGATGCCGGCGCTGCGGAGTTCGGTCACTGAGTGCTGCGTGGGCTTCGTCTTGTGTTCGCCCGACGGGCCAATGAACGGCACCAGGGTCACGTGGACGTAGCAGACGTTGGTAGGGCCCACATCGAGACGGAACTGTCGGATGGCCTCGAGGAAGGGAAGGATCTCGATGTCGCCAACCGTGCCGCCGACCTCAGTAATGAGGACGTCGACGTCGTCGCCGGCCAGCCGTCGGATCCGACGCTGGATCTCATCGGTGATGTGGGGGATGACCTGGACGGTCCGGCCCAGGTACTCGCCGTGGCGTTCGGCTGCGATAACCGAGGAATAGATCGACCCGGTGGTCGCGTTGGAGTCCCGGGTCAGGTTCTCGTCGATGAACCGTTCGTAGTGACCGAGGTCCAGGTCGGTCTCACCACCGTCATCGGTGACGAAGACCTCCCCATGTTCAAAGGGGTTCATCGTTCCCGGATCCACGTTGATGTATGGATCGAGCTTCTGGATGACAACCCGAAGACCGCGTTGCTTGAGAAGGCGTCCGAGGGAGGCGGCAGTCAGGCCCTTACCGAGCGAACTCGCCACCCCTCCCGTCACGAAGATGTGTTTCGTCACGGGAGTTCAACCTATCCCCGACCAGCCGCGAGCGCGCGGAGCGCGCCGTGGGGTCCGGGGTCTCCCGTCACGCCTGTTCCCCCTAGACCCGTCACAGACCGCGTGCGGCATGAAGGAGCTCGGTGGCGTGGCCCCGGGCGGTCTCGCTGTCCGGCGAACCCGAGAGCATCCGGGAAAGCTCCACTACCCGTTCGTCGGCATCCAGCGGCCTGACCGAGGCCGCTGTGCTGTGACCATCGTCGAACTTGGCCACCAGCATCTGATGGTCGGCGTAGGCCGCAACCTGAGCCAGGTGGGTCACCACGAGGACCTGTCGATCAGTGGCCAGCGCGGCCAGCGCCTCCCCGATCCGGTGCGCCGCCTCGCCCCCCACGCCGGCATCCACCTCATCGAACAGCTGAACCGGTGGTGACGCTGTCAGGACCATGCCTACGGCCAGCATGGTGCGGGCCAACTCGCCGCCCGAAGCCACCCGTACTAACGGCAGCATCGACGACCCCGAGTTGGGGGCGAGACGAAACTCGACCTCCTCGCCTGCCTCGCCATCGACTCCGACCTCGACGGTGGCCGTCGGCATGGCCAGCGCCCGGAGATGCTCGCAGACCCGGTCGGCCAGACCTGGAGCGGCCCGACGACGGGCGCTCCGAACCGTGGCGGCTGCCTCCGCGCAGGCAGCCTCGACAGCCAGACGTTCCGCATCGAGCGTCGCGGCTCGGGCCTCGTGGTCCTCTAGAGCCTTCAGGCGATCGGACACGTCGCTCTGGTAGGCCATCACCGACCCAAGATCATCGCCATACTTGCGTCTCAGCTCGGCCAGCAGACGCCGTCGCTCCCCCACCACCTCCAGACGGGCCGGATCTTCCTCGAGACCCTCGGCGATCCCCCGGAGGTCCGAAGCCACGTCCCCCAGCTCCGCGGCCAAGCCGGCCAGGCGACCCATCGCTGGGTCAAATGGCGATCGCCCATCCAACGCGGCTAACGCACGACCCACCGCATCGGACGCCGGGCCGTCGCCGTCCAATAGTTCGAGCGCTGCTGCGGCGGCCTCACGGTGGGCCACGGCGTCTCCCAACAGGAGTTCCTCAGCGGCCAGACGGTCGTCCTCTGTCGGGTCGGCCAGCCCGGCGGCGTCCAGCTCGGCCACCTGGAAGCGGAGAAGGTCGATCTCACGGGCTCGGGCCCGATCGTCCCCGCCAAAGGAGGCCAACTCGGCGTCGATCTCAGCCAGCCGTCGACGGGTGTCGGCCAGCGGCGTCAGGTCGATCGCACCGAACCGGTCCAGCGCTTCCCGCTGCGCTGCGGCACCCAGCAGACGTTGATGGGCGTGTTGTCCGTGGAGGTCGACGAGGCGGCCGGCCACCTCGGCGAGGCTTGCTGCCGTCTCCAGGTGCCCGTCCACGTAGGCGCGGCTTCGACCTTCGACGGGCACTACCCGCCGGAGTACGTGCTCCCGGTCGCCGGCGCCGTCACCAAGTATGAACCGGCCCTCTACGACGGCCTCTGTCGCTCCGGGCCGCACGATCGACGGATCGGCCCGTCCGCCCAGCAGTAGCTCGACAGCGCCCATGACCATGGTCTTGCCAGCACCGGTCTCACCGGTAAGCGCGGTGAGGCCAGGACCGAACACCACCTCGACCTCGTCGATCACTCCCAGTCCGGTGATCCGTAGTTCGGCAAGCATCGCTCAGTCCCGTTTCCCGCCCTCGGCGGTCGTTCCTTTGAGTTGCGGGGCCCGGTCAGGCCGGCACCCGAAGGCCGCTCCAGCGGCGAGGCGAATCACCCGGGAGGCATCCTGGCCAACGGGTGTGACAGCGGGTCTCGCCCTCAACGGTCGGCGAGCCCGAAACGGTTCACCAGCAGGCCGCGGAGGTCTCGGGGGCCGAAGGTCACCAGACGGACCACCCTGTCGGCAGCCGTACACATGACACGATCTCCCCCAGCAAGGTCGGCCACCGACCGGCCGTCCACCGTGCAGGTGGCGGCCCGTCTGCCCAGCACCTCCATGCCCACTTCGGTGGATGGTTCCAGAACCAGGGTCCGGTCGAAGAGCATGTGGGGCGACACGGGTGTCAGTTGGATAGCCCGATGCAGCGGATCCACGATTGGTCCACGTGCCGAGAAGGCGTAGGCCGTCGACCCGGTGGGCGTGGCGGCGATCAATCCGTCAGCAGCGTAAGAGGTGAACGACTCGCCGTCGAGAGATACTCCCACCCGGATGGTCTGGCCGCCGGCACTCCGCTCGACGACGACTTCGTTGAGGGCATGGTCGATCACCTCGGGGGCAGTCGCCGAAGCGCCGGCCCGGTACACCTCGACCCTGAGCATCATCCGCTCCTCAAGATCGTGTTCGCCGGCCAGCACCCGAACCACCGAAGCGTGGGCGTCGGCGGGCTCCACGGTGGCCAGATACCCCAGTTCGCCGTGGTTTACCCCCAGGATCGGAGCGGACCGGCCATCCAGGAGGTCGACGGCCCGCAGGATCGACCCGTCCCCGCCCAGGCTCACCACCAGATCCGTGGCGTCATCCATACCCGTAGTCGTGAAGCCGGGATCGTCGGAGCGGTTTACCTGATGGCCGTCGCCCACCAGGACAGCAGCCAAAGCGTCGGCCTGAGCTACAGCCTCGGGGCGCTCCTCGTGGACGACTAGCACGACGAGCGCCATCAGCGATCCACCGCCTGCTCCCGGGATCGAAGGGCCTCAGCCACCAGACCTGTTGTGTCCAGTGGCGTTCCCACTGTGCCGGCGCGCACGTGCACGAGGAACTCCACGTTTCCATCGGCACCGGTGATCGGAGAAGGCATCCCCTCCATGATGGCCGCTGCGTGCCCGCGAACCGAAACGTCGACCGCCTTGAGCACCGTCAACCAGACCTCGGGGTCCCGGATCACACCGCTTCCCCGATCGACCTCGGCCTTTCCAGCCTCGAACTGGGGCTTTACCAGCAGCACCAGAGAAGCGCCTTCAGCCACCAACCCGACTAGGTCAGGCATCACGGTTCGTAGCGAAATGAACGAGAGATCGGCTACCAGCAGACCGAACGGAGCGCCGAGGGCCGTCCCGTCGACCCCCCGGACGTTGGTCCGCTCGTGGACCGCCACCCGATCATCGACCATTAGCCGTTGGTGGAGCTGACCCCGCCCCACGTCGATGGCCACCACCGAGACCGCACCACGTTGAAGTACGCAATCGGTAAAACCGCCGGTGCTCGCCCCAACGTCGACCACCCGGTGGCCGGTCGGATCAATCCCGAACCGGTCGAGGGCGGCCTCCAACTTCCGACCACCACGGGACACGTACTTCGGCGGCGCTCCTGTCACGACCACGGCCTGTCCCGGATCCACGAGGCGCGCCGCCTTATCGGCCGGCGCCCCGTCCACCGTCACCCGACCATCCTCGATGACGTCCTGGGCCGCGCCTCGCCCCTCAACCAACCCGCGTCGCACCAGCTCCAGGTCGAGACGCCGGCGGGCACTCACCCCAGACGCTCCCGTTCACCCAGGTACTCGAGGACACATGCGAGCAGGTCGTCGTGCACCGTGTCGGAATCGGGATCCACCGGCAGATCGTCCTTCCCGATCAGGCCTGAGAGGACCAGAGACCAACGCCAGCCCAACGCCCGGGCAAATCGCCCATCAGTGTCGGGCCGGTCCCCCACCATCACGTGGCCCGTCTCCGCGGTGCCAGCGGACTCCTTTTCAACGTCCCCGGCGTCTGCCAGATCGCGGACCAGCTCACACATCGGCCCGTAGGGCTTGCCCGCCAGTTCGGGCGTCGCCCCCGTAGCGGCAACCACCGCGGCCAGCAACGAGCCGGCTCCGGGCCGTAACCCGTCGTGGGCCGGGAAGGTCACGTCATCGTTGGTGCCCAGCAGTCGGGCGCCCCCTAGGACCGCCTGCACGGCGGCCGTCAGGCCCCGGTAGTCGAAGTCATCGTGGAAGCCGACCACCACCGTGTCGACCATCCCGTCCCGCACCACCTCGGCACCCACCCGTTCGAGCTCCTCGCGGCAACCGGGACCACACATCCCCAGCACCCGCTCTCCGGGGACCACCAGACGGGCGGCGGCCATTCCCGACGTGACCACGCCACCCATGGCGTCGATTCCCAGACCAGCCAACTTGTCTTCGGTGTCAGAAACCGGCCGACCCGAGTTATTTGTCACGAATAGGACGCGCTCACCCGAATCCTGCAGGAGTCGGACTGCTTCACCCGCCCCCGGTACCCCGTCGGTACCCCGCCAGACAACGCCGTCAAGGTCCAGTGCCCACGCCATGGCGGACTCGGGGCCTCAGACGTCCCAGGTGGGCTGCGACCGCAACAGGTCCGAGAGGTCTCCCTGGCCAACCTGAGCCTGGACCTCGCGAATCTGGGCTGAGACCGACGAGGCGAACTCGCCCCGGTCAATGGCCCGGAACACCCCGATCGGAGTGGGGGTGGCCGGAGTCTTGGCCAGCCGGGACAGCGAGAAGGCGGTCGACGGATTCCGGATGTTCTCATCGTGCACCAGCACGTACTCGATACCCACCTCGGCTACGTCCACGATGACGACACCCTCGGGGCGCCGCGCGACGCCGTACTGGTTCTCGGAGCCGAACAGGATCGGCTTTCCGTGCTGCAGTTCGATGAGCATGTCTTCGCGCACGTCCTTCTTGGTGATCGACGCGAAGACGCCGTCGTTAAAGACGTTGCAGTTCTGGAGCACCTCGACGAACGCCGCTCCCTCGTGCTCGTGAGCCCGACGGAACGTCTCCTGCATGTGGCGACGGTCCATGTCATGCGTGCGGGCCACGAAGGTCGCCTCGGCGCCCAACGCCACGCTGATCGGGTTGAAGGGTCGGGCCACCAGGCCGACGGGCGACGACTTGGTCACCTTGCCCTTCTGACTGGTCGGCGAGAACTGGCCCTTGGTCAGGCCGTAGATCTGGTTGTTGATCAGCAGGACGTTCAGGTTGATGTTGCGGCGTAGCGCGTGGATGAGGTGATTGCCGCCAATGGACAACATGTCGCCATCGCCGCCGATAACCCACACGTCTAGATCCGGTCGGGCCATGGCCAGACCGGTGGCCACCGCGGGCGCCCGACCGTGGATGGTGTGCACTCCGTAGGTGTCCATGTAATACGGGAACCGGGCCGCGCACCCGATACCCGAGATGAAGACCGTCTTCTCGCGGCGCACACCCAACTCGGGCATGAGTAGCTGGATGGCGGTCAAGATCGAGTAATCACCACACCCCGGGCACCAGCGGACCTCCTGGTCGCTGGTCCAGTCGGCTTTGCTCGTCTCAGGCGCCGGTCCGTCATCGACGGTGGCCGCCGGATCGATGATCACGTCAGTCATCAGGCGACCTCCTCGTTGGTCGATCCACCTGCTGGTCCGGAGAGTTCCTCCATGGCTTCTCCGATGGCGATGTGGATCTCTCCGGCTGTGAAGGGCTGGCCCTTCACCTTGGACAACGGTCGGGCATCAACTAGGTACTCGGCCCGCAGGATGCGAACTAGTTGCCCGAGGTTCAGCTCGGGTACCAGCACCCCGCGGTGGGATCGGAGCAGGTCGCCCAGATTGGCGGGCAGCGGGTTCAGGTGCGTCAATTGGACGTGGTCGACCTTCCCGCCGGCGGCACGCACTCGGCGGGCAGCACCGGTGATGGCACCCCAGGTCGAACCCCAACCCACCACCAATAGGTCGGCGTCGCCGTCAGAGCCCTCTTCCAACTCGGCATCGGGCACGGGAATCGACGCGATTCGGTCGTTGCGCAGGCGGACCATGTACTCATGGTTGTCGGGGTCGTAGCTGACGTTGCCCGAACCGTCCTCCTTCTCGATGCCACCGAGACGGTGCATGAGGTCTGGCGTACCGGGCAGGGCGATCGGTCGGTTGCCGTCCTCTCCGCGCAGGAACGGCCAGAACACGTCGTTGCCGTCCTCGTCGACCGTGTTGAACTCCGTGGCGTACCGGACCTGGATGTCGGGCAGGTCGTCGAGTTCGGGCAGGCGCCACGGCTCGGACCCATTGGCCAGATAGCCATCGGACAACAGGATCACCGGCGTCTGATGGACGAGCGCTATCCGTGCCGCCTCGATGGCCGTATCGAAGCAGTCCGACGGGGTCCGGGCGGCCACGATGGGCATGGGCGACTCACCGTGGCGGCCGTACATGGCAATCATCAGGTCGGCGGCCTCTGTCTTGGTGGGTAGCCCGGTCGAAGGACCACCCCGCTGGATGTCGACGATGACCAGGGGCAACTCGAGGCTGACTGCCAGACCCATGGCCTCGCCCTTGAGCGCCATACCCGGACCACTGGTCGTCGTCACACCGAGCGAGCCTCCGTAGGAAGCACCGATCGCCGCACCGACCGCCGCGATCTCGTCCTCTGCCTGGAAGGTCGTCACACCGAAAGCCTTGTGCTTGGACAGCTCGTGGAGGATGTCGGTGGCTGGGGTGATGGGGTACGACCCGAGGTAGAGCGGCAGGCCGCTCAATTGGGAGGCAGCTACCAGGCCCCACGACAACGCCGTGTTGCCGTTGATGTTCGTGTAGGTGCCGGGTTCCAGGGGCGCTGCCTTCACGATGACCCGCTGGGAGCCCAGCTCCGCGGTCTCCCCATAGGCGTGTCCGGCGTTGAACGCCGCCCGGTTGGCGGCGATGATCAGGTCCTTGCCAGCGAACTTGGCCTCGATCCAGTCCAGCGTTGGTTCGACGGGGCGGCTGTACATCCACGACAACAGGCCGAGGGCGAAGAAATTCTTGGACCGGTCGGCGTCCCTGGGTTTGACGCCGAACTCGGCACAGGCCTCCTTGGTCAACGACGTCATGGGAACCTCGATGAGCCGATAGCCCACCAGGTCGTCGCCCTCGAGGGGGTTGTGGTCAAACCCGGCCTTGGCCAGGTTCCGCTCCTCGAAGGTGTCCCGGTTGACGATCAGCGTTCCGCCGGGAACCAGGGTCTGGAGATCCGACTTCAACGCCGCCGGGTTCATGGCCACCAGCACGTCGGGGGCGTCGCCCGGGGTGGTGATGTCATGGTCCGAGATGTGGACCTGAAACGCCGAGACCCCGGCCATCGTGCCGGCTGGAGCCCGGATCTCAGCCGGATACTCCGGCAACGTGGCCAGGTCGTTGCCGAACATGGCGCTGGCATTGGTGAACCGGTCACCCGTCAACTGCATCCCGTCGCCCGAGTCGCCGGCGAACCGGATGATGACCTCGTCGAGGGCGGGTGCCGAGGGGGCCTCCGCGATGTCTGTCACGTTGCTTCCTCCACGGGGCGTCGTTGCCTTCGAACGGACCCTAACCGCGGGTCTTCGGGGCGGTCACGATGCAACGCCCCCGACCGGCGTTGAATGGGTCACAGGTGCCGATCCCGACGACCGGCCGGATGCCAGGTCAGACCTACGGTTCAAGCCCCCGGGTCGGGCCCCCCGTCCGGTAATCCCCGAACGGTTCGTCTCGCTGTTGCAGGGCTTCCGTGAGTCCGGACTCGGCAACCTCGGAGAGGAACTGGGCCATCGATGCCGAGTGCACACCCAGCGCACAGATTTCGGTGCCCGCACGGATCCCCGCCCGCATCCCCATGTATTCCATCTGCCGGTGCACGGCCCTCTTGTTCAACTGGACCACGTCAGGCGGCATGGCGGCGATCCGGCCAGCCACCTCGAGCACGGCCTCATCGAGGTCGTCCACCGGAAAGGCCGCATTGGCCCAGCCCAGTTCAACGGCCTCCGTTCCGGTGATCGAGTCACCGGTGACCATCATCTCCATGGCCTTTCGCATCCCGAGGAACCAGGCGTGGAAGTGCATGTCGGGCACACCGAATCGCACTGCCGGATATCCCATCCGGGCGTCATCGGCCACGTAGACGAGGTCGCAACCGGTTGCTAACTCGCTCCCGCCTGCCAGACACCAGCCGTGCACCTGGGCGATGACCGGTTTGGCCAGGTCCCAGATGCCCATCCATCCGTCGGTCACGTGGCGGGGCCACTGGCCGTCCCCGGGCGTGGTCGGGAAGGGAAGTTCGTGCCCCTCGTTCCCCCCGCCCAGGTCGTACCCCGACGAAAAGCAGCTTCCTGCACCTCTGACGACGGTGACCCTCACCGAGTCATCGACATCGGCAGCCACCAGAGCGTCGAGTAGAGCGCCCCGTAGCGGATGACTCAACGCGTTTCGCTTGTCCGGCCGGTTGAGGGTCAGTCGACGGATCCCGTCGGCCGGATGGTCGACCAGCAGCAGGTCCATCTTTTCCGAACCGCCCCTGGACATCTGTTACTGACGCCGACCCCCGGCCCTAGGCCAGGGTGATCGACTCGTCGAGGTAGACATCCTGGATGGCGTTGAGGAGCTCGACACCCTCGGCCATCGGGCGCTGGAATGCCTTGCGCCCGCTGATCAGGCCCATGCCCCCCGCCCGCTTGTTGACAACTGCGGTGCGGACAGCCTCGGCCAGGTCGCTGGCTCCTGAAGAGGCACCGCCGCTGTTGATGAGCCCGATCCGTCCCATGTAGCAGTTGGCCACCTGCCAGCGACAGAGATCAATCGGGTGGTCGGTGGTCAACTCGTCGTAGACGAGATCGTGGGTTTTGCCGTAACCGGGCAGGGCCCGGTAGCCACCGTTGGTCTCCGGGAGCTTCTGCTTGATGATGTCGGCCTGGATGGTCACGCCGAGGTGGTTGGCCTGGGCGGTCAGGTCGGCGGAGGCATGGTGATCAACGCCGTCCACCTTGAAGCCAGAGTTGCGGAGGTAGCACCACAGCACCGTGAACATTCCGAGTTCGTGGGCCCGGGCGAAGGCCTCGCTGACCTCCTGGATCTGGCGGGTGGACTCGGGCGAGCCGAAGTAGATGGTGGCCCCCACCCCGGCCGCTCCGAGGTCGAAGGCCTGGTCGACAGAACCAAACATGACCTGGTCGAACTGGTTCGGGAAGGTCAGCAGTTCGTTGTGGTTGATCTTGACGATGAACGGGATGCGGTGGGCGTACCGGCGTGACACCGAAGCCAAGACGCCGTAGGTGCTGGCCACCGCGTTGCAACCACCCTCGATAGCCAACTCGACGATGTTCGCTGGATCGAAGTAGTCCGGATTCGGAGCGAACGACGCGGCCGCTGAGTGTTCGATGCCCTGGTCGACCGGAAGGATGGAGACGTGGCCCGTACCAGCCAGACGGCCGTGATCGAGGAGCGACTGGAGGTTGCGGAGGACCTGTGGCGAGCGATCCGTGATCCCGTAGACGTCGGTCACCGTGTCGGGTCCCGGCGTGGTCAGCTGGTCAGCGGAAATAGTGTGGCACTGATGGCCGAGTAGGTCGTCGGCGTCAGCGCCGAGCAGGGATGCGATGTCCACCTGAGTGGCTCCTGTCTGGTGATTCTCTGGTCTCCAAGGTCCACCGAAAACCCGGGGACCGGATCACCCTACGTCGCGACCATGGGGCACGCGTGGCCCTTGGGGAGCCGTGGCGGGTCATCGGTCACGGTCGAATTCACTGGGAGGCCAGACTCTTCAGAGCCCGCTTCTGGAGGAACCCGCGACCACCGGAAAGTGCACTTCAGGAACAAAAGCTCTTCAGGAAAGAGCACGCACCCGAGCCGCAACGTCGGCGAACTGGGCGTCATGATTCCGAACCCAGATGAACAACTCGCGGGCCCGCGGTTCGGCACCGGACCGCTCGTAAAGGTCGGCCAACGCGTAGGCCCGCCGGAGGTGGTGGTCGCGGGCCCTCGACGGGATCCGCCAACCCTTTTCCAAGAGGGCGAGGCCCTCCTCTATACGGCCCTGGTCGGCAAGTGCTCCGGCGGCCACCAGTCGGCCCTCGGTGACGAGCGGGCCGCTGGGGGAGGCATCACGGAGTTCAGCCCACAGCACCTGGACGTCGTCCCACCTGCCCTGAGCGCGATGGCAGTCGGCCAGCACAGGGTGCTGCTCCGTACTTCCGGTCATCTCACGGAAGACCTCGAGGCGCTTGGTCGCCGCCTTCCAGTGGCCCATGCGGTAGTGCACGAGCCCGAGCAACTCGATTACCTCAGGCACCTCTGGTGCTCGTTCCACCAACTGATTCAGGATGCGACGGGCATCCTGGAACCGATCGTCGGAGAAGGCGCGGGCGGCTTCGTCCAGTCGATTGAGGGCCTTGCCGCCCGCCCGGTCGCCTAGTGCTCGTCGAAGCAGGAGATCGGCGTCGGGGAGTCTCTTGGGTGCCTCGGGCAGGGCCAAACGTTCCATCGCCCTTGGGCCCCGCTTCGATCCACCCCTGGACCCGCCACGAGCCACCGCCTCAGCCGCCTCGTTACGAAGACGATCAGACCGTTCCGGCTCGGGGCGTCTGGGTCGGGTCGTTCGTTCCGCCGTCCGGTCTCGTCGCTCCGGACGATCCTCCTGCTCCTCGCGTTCCAGGCGCCCGGCTCCACGACGGGCCACGCCACCCCATGTGGTCGGGCCGGCCGCATCGGGTCCACGCCGACGCCGATCCGTGACGGCTTCTCCGCCACCACGTCGATCCCCGTCACGCCTCTGGCCTCCCGGTCGGGAACCGCTACCGGAACCCGATCGCCGGTCGCCACGTTTGGGGCCACCACGGGAGTCGCCGCCGGATCCACCGCGGGAACCGCCCGACGATCCACCCCGAGAACCACCCCGAGAACCACCCCGGGAACCGCCTCCCGAACCGCCGGTTCGAGGGCCACGATCGCGTTCACCGTGGGGAGCCATGGCCGACGAGGCTAGCGGCGCCACACCGGCAGCCCAGCGTGACCTGCGACCCATGTCTCCGCCCGCTGTCCTTCCCCGGCTGATGCCCATTCGGCCACCATCACGACCCCATCCAGGCCCAAAACGCGCTAGAGCGGGACCCCTAGGGGTCCCGCTCGTAGCGTTAGAAATCCGGCGGCGTCCTACTCTCCCAGGGACACTCGTCCCAAGTACCATCGGCGCTGGCGGGCTTAACTGCCGTGTTCAGAATGGGAACGGGTGTGACCCCGCCGCCATAGCCACCGAAAACCAGTTGCGCCCCGACCGACGCTGCGGCCGGGACTCGATTCAGTTGTCAAGAGCGACCTCTCGGCCTCTCCAGTACTCCACAGCGAACACGAACATCGACATCTCTTGTCGATGTGAGTAACCAAGCCCTCGGCCGATTAGTACCGGTCGGCTAAATGCGTTACCGCACGTACACCTCCGGCCTATCAACGTGGTGGTCTGCCACGGGCCTTACCCGGTTATCCCGGTGGGAGATCTCATCTTGAAACGGGCTTCCCACTTAGATGCTTTCAGCGGTTATCCCTTCCGTAGGTGGCCAACCAGCCATGCTCCTGGCGGAACAACTGGCACACTAGAGCTACGTCCATCCCGGTCCTCTCGTACTAGGGACAGCATTTCTCAAAT
>MPLU02097540.1_pt1 | contig 28151 bp, 30 predicted proteins | sample 1617381 | NCBI WGS metagenome assembly MPLU02 (sample SAMN05944801, study PRJNA350692) | marine metagenome | biome: marine; feature: ODZ; material: water; isolation source: 90 m water sample filtered on 0.2 um supor filter | place: Pacific Ocean | collected 2012-04-08 | depth 90m m
ATCGGGTGTTTATGCCCGTGATGGGGATGCCCTGGCACAGGTATTGGCACTGGAGGAGGATGATGGTTTTGTAGTCACCACCGACCTACGAAACTGTCCACCCCTTGAAAACTTCGGTATCCGGTGGGATTTTCCCATATTCGTACCCGATGAAGACCTGAATATTGACGCCATCGCAGGAAAGAAAGGCACCACGGAGAAGGTTAGTGCCAACGATGTTCGCAAGCTGGTACCACGGCTGGGCCTGACCAGGTCAGAGCTACGGGATAAGCTCAAGGATGAACATGGGATTAAATCCAAGACTTCAGCCTATAGGTATATCAGATCAGCAATAAAATCTAATACCATCGCTGTTTCACCTACAGGTGACGTGCTTTTACCAGCCTGATTTACCCCCCAGTTTCAGCCCAGGGAACTAGTCACGACCCGGCCCCTGCCGGGGCGGGACGGAGTCCCCACGGGACGGTAGTGCCAAGTACCACATACTATAAGGTGGCACTGGCACTAGACATGGTATTTTTTTCCGCCTTTATTCACAGAACCGGAAGTGAAATAGGAAAGTCACTTCCGGTAAATAAGAAGCCCGCCTGGAAACCAATCCAGACGGGCATGGTTGGCCAACGTGGTTCACTCCATGTCACCCCGTCAGGTGCAGCGGGAGGAGACTACACGGGCAAAGTGGTTTTAGCCCCCTGTGAGGCTCTGTAAGCCATTCTGTTGGCTGGAGGGTACAATGTAGCCCCTTGTAGTGCAAAGCCCCTTACAGGGCAGGAGTCCCAGCAATACGGGGGTGTGTGTGGTTAGGTCTTAAATGCCCCTCAAACGGGTTAAGGTGTGTGTGGTGATTAAGTCCCCACTTAATTTGTATAGTCCCCCAATGTAACGAGTTTGGGGCATTTCTGATACACACATGGCAATCAATCGGAGATTGGGAAAGATGTGGTTAGCTAACCCTCATTGATGAGGCAATAATCTCATCAGCTTCAACCGGGGTGAGGTTGAATCTCTTGAGGTTCATCCGATCACATGCTTTTTCTGCCTTTTCCAGTGTTTTCCCCCAAATCCAGGGTTCTGCCATTGGTGAACCATCCCCAGTGAAGGGTTGGTGTCCTGCTTCGCCCTCTTTAACTAGGCTTGGCACATATCCCCCGTGTTTATCGGGGTCTTGCGTTGGGTTTATGTAGTAGCATTTCTTCATTTCCTTAGTTCCTTTCTAATTTTCACCCAATAAACCACTGTTACCCTCTTTTTATGCCCCTTTGGGCCACCATTATGGATTCTAGCCAGCGTTTGGCAATCCCCTGTAGCCCATGCGTGGGGTGCGTAGCGTTTGAGGTAGGCTGTTGCTACCTGCCTGGAGTAGCCCAGGGATGTGCATTTCCCCCATGACCCAGGCACCTTGCTATCCAGGTGGTAGGCTTTTGATATCTGGAGTGGCCCCAGGCTTCGCCTGTTATCACCCCATATCCAGCCTGTTTTGCCTCCCGTTTCTACCTGGTGCATGGCTTTCCAGAACGATTCCGGTGGTGCTGCGTGCAGGGTGGTGGCTAGCAGGATTGTGGCTAGGGTTGTTTTCATTGGTTGCCTTTATGTATTGCCCATGCGGCATCATCCGCTTGGACGTTTTTGCGTTTACAATCTAATTCCCACGCCTTGCGTGCGTATGTATCGGAGCGCATTGCCCTCCGCTGGTGATCCACTGCCGCCAAATATTCAGCGTGCGTCTTCACTAGGTAGTTCCCGGCTTTGTCTCTTCTAATCATTGGTTCCCTTTCTGCTTTGCTGCTGTTTTGTTCCATTCATCCCGGCCTTTATCGATTAACTCGATGGCCTTTTCTTGGGTGATCCCGTAATGCTCTGCTATTTTTTCAACGGTTAGGTAGTTATTCCACCAGTCCTTGAAGAATTTTATGGGTTCGATTGGGTTCATAATTCAGTCTTTCCTTTTTTGGTTTGGTGTTTAGTTTTTGTGCTGGTTCACGCCCAACTGCATCAGCCTCTGAATCCACGCCCACTTGCTAGCGTCGTTTACGTCGCATTCCTCTGCTTCTATGCCAAGCGAACTAGACCGCACGTAGACTAGTGACGGGGTTGTGTCGGTTGGATCATACGGAAACCACATACTTTTGTGGTTTGTTATCTTTACGCGCTCGCCGGGATTTAGAATGTAAATCTGGTAAGTTGTGTTGTATTCGTCGTCGGTATGAATTTCCATTTCAGGTTTGGTTTTCAGTTTTGTTTTTTGTGCCTTGTTATTCATTGGTTGTTTTCCTTTTTTGGTTGGTGTTTAGTTAAGGTTAATTGCAAATCCAGAATCATCTTTGCGTGCCTTGCCTTTGGCAGTGAGGCCCACGATCACGTTATGCGGGTCGAGAAAACGCAGGTCGGTTTCATCACCGTTAAATACTTTGTGAGCATGGGAACCCTCGCAAGTTTTCCGCCATGATCCCGGCCAATCAAAAGAAACGTGTTTTGGTAATTCTTTTCCTGTAAAGACCATTGCAACATTGCCCCCTTTGGTAAGGATTTTACGGCAAGTTTTATCATTCGTTTCGCTTCGTGAAAATGTTAGCGAATAGTTAAGGGGCAACTTGCCAGCCATAAAGCGCAACATTCTTTTTAGGTTTTATGTGTAGTCATAAAATTGAACATCAGGAAAATCTTGCATGATGTTGCCCATGTTTTCCCAAGGTAAATCACTAGTACCATTCAATCGCACGCACGGAATCAATCCTTTGCGTTCCGCTTTGCGTACCAGCGCGGCAATATCCTTTTTGATTTGCTCAATAAATCCCGCACGATCACGGACAAGCCAAAGCGTTTTATCAATCCGCGCTTGGCGCACATTGTTGAACGCGCCACGGCCAGCGGTGAACAAACAAGCGGCACGGCAACCCTTGCTTGCATGTGGGCAAGTGTTAATCACTTTGGATTCGTTCGATGGTGCCAGGTAAAGGATTCCCGTCATGTATCCCCGCTTTTGCCCCTTAACCGTTTTGGCGTTTGTATCGATTGACAATAGTGTTTTCATTGCTAGTCTTTTTCTCCCTGGCCGGCATTTCGCGTGCCGTTGGCGTTTGGTTTGCTAGTCTTGCCCAGCGCCGTGCCAGGGGAATTCGGGCAAGATGGGTTTTTTTAATGTGATCCTGTAAAATTTTTCAACGCGTCATCAGCCGCACCATCTGGTGTGATTGCTTCCCCTGTTGCGGCAACGGGCTTCCGTATTGCACCTGATACCATCTTAACCGATTTGCCCGCGCGGATTTCTCCGACAAAGGTTTTCGTTTGTTCATCGTAAATGATGCCTACGTTTACCAGGTTGCCCAGTGAATCTTTCCGCGTGAGTAATTGGGGCGTGTATTTCATTTTGTCCTTTGTTTGGGTTTTTTTAGTATGATCCTGTAAAATTTTTTACGGCCCCGTTTTTTCAGCTATCCACTCAGCTTTCTCTGTGCTTGGCATGGTGCCGAAAATCTCCGTTGCTTTTGTTTCCCAATAATTCCACCGCTCAACTTCACTCTGAAATTCTGGTTCGCTATCAAATCCGTAAACTGTGATTGGTTTGTCATTCATGGTTTGCCTTAAATTATTGCCCAACATTCCTCATTATTCAGCCCCCATGCTTCACGCATGAAATCAACGCGCGTGCCGTCGTCGGTCTGAAAGCAAGTTTGCCCTAGTTTTGGATTGAATCTAATGCGGACTGCATTGGCGGGAACTGGTGGAACGTCTTCATTAACCAAGACGGCGTCAGCTTTGAACCAAGCGAAAACGGAGCGCTTTGCCCCTAGTAAGCATGCTTCAAACTTTTTGCCGCTTGGTTGCTTTGTGCCAGTGTTTTTGGAATAAACGCACTCGCATTGGATTTGTCCGTTGCCGGGATTATAGGACCACCTATTCTTCCCTTTGGCGTTTAAGTTTCTATGCCATGTTGTTTTCATCTCACTATCTATACTGCGCGAGACAGCAAAACGTCTCACGAAACTTGCAATGTAGCGCAAGAAAGTCTTATTCTAGTTAGGCAATGGCAAAGCGGGGCAGAAAATCAAAGTATAACCTCAGACTAGCAAAGCGTATTTGCGACCACATAAGGCAAGGTGTTTCGCTTGCTGGTGCCGCTGAGATTTGCGGTGTAGGGCACACAGCTTTCCATGAATGGCGCAATAAACACCCGGAATTTGCGGATATGGTCAATGAAGCTAATGGCGCATCTGAGGCGGCATTGGTTGGCTATGCCATGAATACAGCCCGGACTGATGGTCGCGTTGCCGTGCAAATGCTGGAACGCCGCTTTCAAGACAGATGGCAACGCAATGAACGTCGGGAAGTGTCTGCTACTCATACACTTACAACAGTGTCGCCGCAGGTAGTGCAGGGGTTGTCAGCCTTGCCAGAATCAGAGCGCCAAGCACACATTGAGCACAATGAGCCAGAAAGCCCTGATAAAATGGGGGTGATAAATGTTTAGTCTAGACAATCCGAAGCCTGGCAAGAGCCTGGCAAGCCACCACACCTGCCCCCACCACCCCCCGGAGGGGGGTCACCTATACATATACCCATCTCAAACTATGAGTACCATTTTTTCGGAATGTGAATAACCACACACACATCCTCCTCCTGCACTGCCCCTGTGGTGCCAGGGTAGGTTACCATGCTTCCCTTGAGGACACGGACTGGGAGGACATCGTGTATATCTCACAGCAGGCTGAACGTGCCATGATGGGTGACTATGAATGCCCTCGTTGCGAACTAACCGAAGTCTTCGGCCCTCTTTTTTGTAATGGAGAACCCACAAGAGATAACAGCTAATGAAACATGAATACAATAGTGGAAGACGTAATGGAGGAGAGGGTGGCAACGCCCCTTGCTATAGACCCCCTGGAGTGCCGCAAGATAATCGGAAGGTTATTCTGCGAGATGCCCCCCACCCCTTTCCAGGCGGCTGAGACATTCACTCCTGACAAGTGGGAGCATGTCCTCTTTGAACTCAACGACTCCCCCATTGGTAACGACAGGGAGTTAGTCAAGCAGGTTGAGGAGGGGTTAAGGACAGAAGACCTCCCCCGCACCAACGAGGGCATAACCCGATTGCTATCCATCTGGATATTTAGCTGATGAAAGAAGTACAGGTATTAAGCCTTGGAGCAGGAGTGCAGTCCACGGTCCTGGCCCTGATGGCTGCCAGGGGTGAGATTGAACCGACCTGTGACTTTGCTGTGTTTGCTGATCCGGGCTGGGAGGGGCACGATACCTACGCCCACCTTGAGTGGCTTGAGGAGCAGTTACCTTATCCGTTGTACACCACAAGTAATGGCAGTATTTACAAAGACTTGAAGAAGAGCGCCATTGATGGTGACCGGACTGCCAACCCACCCTTCTATACATTGAGTAGTGATGGCGGTAAGGGAATCCTGAAGAGGGGTTGCACCACTGAGTACAAGGTGGTGCCTGTTCAGCGCAAGACCAGGGAGGTGTTGGGTTTCAAGAAAGGGGAGAGGATCAAGGGCAAGGCTCATGCCACCATGTGGATGGGTATATCAACTGATGAATCCCAGCGCCTGCGTGAGTCTACTGACAAGTGGATTACATTCCGTTGGCCGTTGATTGAGAAGCGCATGTCCCGCCATGATTGCGTGATGTGGCTGGAGAAGAATGGTTACCCGGCTGCCCCCCGGTCTGCCTGTGTTGGGTGCCCTTATCACGGGAATGATTACTGGAGACACATGCGAGACAATAGTCCAGATGAATGGGATGAGGCATGTGACATGGATGACCTGATCCGTAACGGCATCAACCGGAAGTCGGCCAAGGACTTCCAGTCTGAGAAGTTGTTCATTCACCCCGACATGGTTCCCTTACGGGAGGTTGACTTGTCTACTGATGAGGATCGTGGGCAGATGACCTGGCTTGATGAGTGCAGTGGTAACTGCTTTGTTTAGTAATGTTGTAGTGCAAAATAGTTTCATAAAGTGGAGATGCGGGTGGCAATGGGTGCTACGGGTGTGGCACTTGAGGTTGTGTTTGTTGCGTACTGTGTCTGCCCATAACAGGAACAGGTATGGTTTCCAGATAAAGATGGGGTGGCGAGATGACTGACGAAATCCATGAATCCCTTGCGGGGAAGGAGATAGAGGAGAAGAAACGCACCGGCAGAAACCGTTGTCATTTATTGGTGAAGGTGGATGGCACCTGGCACTACGCAAAGAGTGGCAAGAAGATGGGCTACCCAAAGGGCAAGCCAAGGAAGAATTCAAAAAAGGCAAGGGAAGCCGAGGAGGCAGAGAAGAAGGAGAAGGACAACTACGCCTTCATGTTGAAGGCAAGCAAGTGCCAGAACTTCCCTGAGATGTGGCTTGGGCAGGAACCCTACAAGTGGCAGAAGGATGTGTTGCAGACACTTGACCACAAGGAGGCAAGGGTAGCTTTAAAGGCTGCCAATGGAAGTGGCAAGACCAGCGTGTGCGCTGCCGCTGCCGTCCTCTGGCACATGATAAGGTTTCCAGAGAGCCTGGTGGTTTGCACTGCCGGGGTTTGGCGACAGGTGGAGGACCAGTTGTGGCCTACGATGCGCAAGTACACCCTTGGCCTGGGCGAAGGCTGGACCGTGTTTAATTCAGAGATACGGTATGGCAATGGCAGCAGGGCTATTGGTTTCAGTACGAGTGACTCTGGCAAGTTTGAGGGTTGGCACAGGCAGGGACCGAGTGAGAACCTGCTCATGGTAATTGATGAAGCCAAGACGGTTCCTGACCCGATCTTTGAGGCAGTGGAACGGTGTCAGCCAAGCAGGATATTAATGATGAGTTCCCCTGGCGGAACCAGTGGTGCCTTTTATCGTGCCTTCACTAAGGAGGCGCACTTGTGGTCCACCTTCAGTGTGGCTGCCAGTGATTGCCCTCACATACCTGAGAGTTGGGTTAAGGAGCAGATAGAGAAGTGGGGTGAGCAACATCCACTGGTACGCTCGATGGTGTTTGGTGAGTTCATGGAGATGGGCAATGAGTCATTGGTGATCAGTTACAATGTGTTGCAGAACTGCGTGAACAATCCCCCCGAGGACATGAAGGGCGGCAAGGTTGCCTTCTGTGACTTTGCGGCTGGTGGTGATGAGAATGTGTTGTGCGTGAAGGAGGGCAACCGGATACACCCGATGGTATGCTGGAAGGAACGGGACACGATGAGTGCCGTGGGGCGGTTCATTATTGAATTCAAGAGGTTCGGCCTGAAGGCACATGAGGTATATGCCGATGCAGGCGGGTTGGGTATCCCGATGTGTGACGCATTGAGTGAAGCCGGCTGGGACGTGAACCGGGTGAACAATGGCGAGAAGGCAAGGGACAGCCAGGCGTATGGCAACCGTGGTGCCGAGATGTGGTTTACGGCTGCCCGTGCGGTGGAGTTGTGTGAAGTGATTGTCCCGGAGGATGAGAGGTTGTTCGGGCAATTGACAACCCGAAGGTGCAAGACCAACAGCAAGGGCAAGCTGATGCTGGAGAGCAAGGATGAGTTAAGGAGAAGGGGCGTGGACAGCCCTGACCGTGGGGATGCATTCGTGGGGGCGGTTGCCAACGGCATTGATATGCAGAGCTTCAACCGGCATGTAGCCAGGCCCAGTGTGTACAATGATTTCAGGAAGTACTGCGGGGAACTGTCCTATTCAGGGCTGGACAGTGGCTTCGTGTGCGAATAGTGGACGCAAGACGTGGTGTTGTGGTGCCAGTGGAGATCGCTGGACGAGCGTCGCGGTGCCCCTTACTCCATTCGGGGACACCTGTTGTGGCTCCATGAATCAGCAGCCCCGTCATTAAAGGAGTTTAAAATGGAAAGACGCGAGATACATTCAAAGGTGCTGGGGGATGTCCAGCAACGATCCAGGTGGGAGACAAGGCAGGCGTTGTGGTATGAGATGCGCCATTCAGGTTTAAGGAGAAAGAGCAAGCCCTGGCCCAATGCAGCCGACCTGCACTACCCCTTGATTGACACCATCGTGGACAAGCTCAAGCCCTTCTATTACCAGCAGATAATTGGCATGGATGTCGTGGCGAGTTTTGTCCCGATGTGCCAGCAGTTGAATGCCTTCACGGTAACTGCAGAGAGATGGTTTGATTACAAGATAAAGGAGCGCAGCAATTTCCAGACTGAATCATTGACCTGGATAGACCACGGCCTGATGAGTGGCAGGAGTGTCATCAAGGTGTACTGGGACAACGACAAGAAGCAGGTGCAGTTTGATGCCATTGACCCGCTCTATGTGATTGTCCCTCCACACACCAAGCACCTGAAGGATGCCGACAGGCTGGTGCATGTCATGCGTATGTCAAAGGAAGCATTCAAGGCAAGCCCGATGTACAACAAGGAGGCGCTGGAGTTGATGCTGGGTGACAGTTCCGAGACAGCCAGTGAGAAGCAGCAGGAGACTTTCAGCCGGGAAGGCATCACCTATGAGGCGGACAAGGACAAGGTGATTGTCTGGGAGGTGTACGCCAAGGATGATGATGGTGACTGGCAGGTGCATACCTATTCGCCATCGGCAATTGACATTGACCTCAAGGAACCGATGAAGTTGCCCTATCGGCATGGTGAACCTCCCTTTGTGGATTTTAGTTATGAGATCAAGGACAAGGGATGGTACAGCCCCAGGGGTGTGTGTGAGCAGTTGGCTCCCTACGAGAGTTACCTGTGCAAGTTGTGGAATGAGAAGACCGATGCCGCGACCATGTATAACCGTCCATTGTTCAGGGCGGAACGGGAAGTTCCCAATGCAGCCAACTTGAGGTTGAGTCCGGGGCAGATTCTGCCCTTTGGCATAGCGCCGGTTACCATGCCCCAGCCACCCATCAGTTTCGACCAGGAGATGGTGAGTGCAAGGATGGTGGCTGAACAACGGGTGGCGGTGCCTGACTTTGGCATTGGACAGATGGTAAACACCAGCGAGAGAAGGACAGCCACCGAGGTGCAGGCCGTGGGCAACCTGATGGCACAATCCGGTGATTTACGTTCAAGGGTATTCCGCTTGGCACTTGGCAGGGCATATCACCAGGCATGGAGTCTCCTGATGCAGTATGATTCAAAAGACCTGCTTTTCCGTTACCTGGATGACACGCAGGAGGTTGATCCCGTGGTGATGCACAGCAAGTATGTCATTGAACCCAAGGGCGGTGTGGATGGCGTCAACCGTGCATTGAAACTGCAACAGGCCGTGTTCCGCAAGCAGTTGTTCGGACAGGCACCGTGGGTTGACCAGGTGGAACTGGACAAGAGCATCATGGAACTGGACGACCCGGTACTGGTGAAGAGATTGATTCGTGACCCGCAATTCAAGGAGATGGATGAAGCGGAGGACGAAGCCCACAAGATAACGATCATGGAGAAAGGTTGGCCGGCAAGGGTCAAGCCGGGGTCAGACTTTGGGTTGAGGTTGCAGGTACTGCTTGGGTATGTGCAGCAGAGGGAGCAACTGGGGGAACCGCTGGGTGAACTTGCCCAGCAGAGAATAATGGAACGGGTCAAAGCCCTGCTCGAAGGTTACGAGGAGGTGGACCCAAACAATGCGAGAGCATTGAGAAAGCAACTGGAGACTAATGCTACACAAACTGGCGGAAGCGGCGAAGCTATACCTGCAGGACAGGAAATGGGTGGATAAGCCTGAATGGGACCATGAGGACGAGGAACGGTTAAGGTCGTTCCTGAAGACTGATACAGGGAAGAAGCTCAAGGCATATTTACTGAACCTGACACTGACCTATAATGCCGAGGCAGTGCAGGCTGAAAATAACCTTGAAAAAAGTTGCGGATGGGCTAGTGGCTTCGCAGGGGCTGTGTCAACGCTTGACGCGCTGGCACAACCCGACAGGATTTACAAGGCGGAACCGGAGGGGGACGACGGCTCTGATCTTGAACGATATCGTCCTTAACTACGTTTTGTGGGAATGAGAACCGACCACGAAATGATTCAACTGGACTCAAGGCAGGCCCAGGCGCTTGGTGCTACTGGAAACCTGAATTGAAGCACCGACATGACAAAATGAGCGAAAACACTGATGGAGAGGCTGTAGCACAAAATAGTGCATTAACAGAGGAACAGGAACTGGAGAAGTTGGCCCAGGCAATGGATGCCGGGGTTGAGCCTGAAGTGGTTGAAGAACCGCCAAAGGAACCGGAACCGGAACCAGAGGAAGTTGAAGCTCAAGAACCTTCCGTGGGTGCGGAGGGTGAGTTGACAGAAGGTGAAGCTCCAAAGGTCACCAAGGCTGACAAGGATACAGCCCGACTCGACAAGACCTGGAAACAGGTCAATGACGAGAAGGACAGGATCAAGGAAGCCAAGGAGGCGCTGGAAGAGGAACGCAGGGAACTGGATCGCCAGAAGGCGAACCGTACCAATGAGTTTAAGGACTCAGAGGGGTACACGGCGGATGACTACCGCAGGACTGCAAAAGCCTGGGAACAGGACGGCGAATATGACCGTGCTGAATGGGCGAAGAAGCAGGCCGACGTGGTGGAAAAAGAGGCAAAGGATGCCCAGGTTAATGCCGAACAGGAAAAGTTTCGGGAGGAATTCCAGAGAAACTTTGACAAGGCAGCCGAGGACAACCCGGACCTTAACACCCGCACCAGTGACCTGCATATGGGTGTCATGCAGTTGATGCAGGACAAGCCGTTCCTGTCGAGCTACCCAGAGGGCATCATTGATGCCGTTGAGGTGGTGAAGATGAGAGGTGCCTCCAAGGAGGCTGACGAGCTTAAAGCCAAACTGTCGGAAGCAGAAAAAGAAATCGAGGAGTACAAGGGCAAGCTTTCCATAGGAGGCAGCCCACCGACAGACCGGCTGTCCGGTGCCAAGGGTTTCGATGACATGAGTTCTGACGAACGCGAGAAGGCGCTGGAGAAAGTAGCCGAGGACTTTGATCGGCAGGGCGTGTCCATATTTGGGCGCTAACCTTGTAGTCCAAAATAGCCGATTAAATCGGCGGAAAGGATAGTCATGGCGGGAGTCACGTTATCAAGTACGTCTGGAGTTTCTGATCAATTCCAGACTCATTTCAGCAAGAAATTGCTGGACTATGCGGTTCAGGCTTTAAAGCTGGATCAATTCGCAAACAAGGCACCGTTGCCCAAGAATAGCGGCAACAAGGCCATTCGGTTCTTCCAGTACGGGGAACCAGCAACCACGGACGTTAAAACTCTTACGGAGGGCGAGGCCATTGTGTCGACCGCCTACCGCAAGATGGAGATGTCGTCAGTGGACGCAACACTCGTCCAGTACGGCGAGGTCATTGGTGTGACCGACATACTCAGTGCAACTGACCTGTTGGGCACACTTAAACAAGCCAGCAAGACAGCCGGTGAGGATGCCGCATTACACTGCGACACGATCATTCGGGACGAGCTGGTTAACGAGGGGGAAGACAGTGAAACGGACAGCCGCACCAAGCGGTATGCCGGCGGTAATGCCACAGCAGGAGATACCTTCACGGAGTTTCGGGCACTTACGCCTGCGAGCTACGTGGTAACGGCAGACGATCTTCTGGATTGCTGCACAAACCTGAAGGTCAACCGCGCTCCACAGATCAGTGGCAGCTACGTTGCGGTCATGGCACCCCAGGTGTCACGCGACCTGATGCGTAACGATGACTGGCTGGAGGCTCACAAGTATTCAGACGTTCAAGGTCTGTATAAGGGTGAAGCCGGGAGCATTCATGGAATCCGAATCGTGGAAAGCACGAATCCATTCCGTGAAGATGTCTCTGCGGATACCGACAAGGGCACACATGCTGCCACTGGTGCCATCTTCAGCACGTTCGTCATGGGGGACAACTCCTATGGTGTACCGGCGCTGTCAGGTGACACTCCGATGAGTCCGAAGATTGTTATCACGGACACACCGGATAAGGCGGACCCGCTAGGGCAAATGACCACACTGGGATTTAAGCTTTTCTATTGTTCCAAATTGCTGAATAGCAACTGGAATATAGTTCTGCGTTCGTTCTCAGCTTACGCATAAGCCAAGGGGTGGAAACAGAGGGTGCCCCTGTTAGGGGTTTTCAGGGGCACCCTTCTTTTAAGGGAGATAATGGAATGCCAATTTATACGTTCATAGGAAAAGGCGGGGAGAAGATAGAGAGACTGGTTGCCGCCGGCACACGCGAGGTGCATGAGGATGGAGAACTTTATGTTCGGGGAAAGCTCCCTGAACAATTTGCTTTTACAGGGCGCAACCTGCCCCAGACGTTTGAACAGAAGATCAAGCGTGGTTACCATGAGATGGAGAACAGGAAAGGGGCAAGGTTCAATTCATCCTATTCCAAGAAAACAATCAAGAAAGCGTGGGGGTTTTAAATGGCGGCACCGGACTTAACAGGCAGGACTATATCAGCGACCTATAAGGATTTACTCCAGGTCAGCAATAGCAACGACGGTGTCGATGGCACCAGCAGGGCGGTTCAGGATGGTGAGGGTACGCCCAGCGCAATGGAACTTTCCACTGCCGGCCTGAAGTCCACCGGCACCCTTGAGGTCACGGGCAACACCACCCTGAGTGGTGACCTGACCCTGGGGACAACCACATCGGTCAGTGCAGTCAGGGATGAGGATGATATGTCCTCGGACAGCAGCAGTAGTTTAGCCACCCAGCAAAGCATCAAGGCGTATGTCGATGACCAGGTTGCAGGCAAGGATCACCTGTCTGAACTGGCTGGGGATTCTGATGACGTAAGTGAGGGTGGCACCAACAGGTATGTCACCACTGACCAGGAGGATGCCCTTGCTGGCACCAATGGCACACCCAACGCCAGTAACCCGTTCGTGACGAATACGGACTCGCGGTTGACTGATTCACGCAACCCTGATGGCAGTGCAGGTGGCGACCTGTCAGGAACCTACCCCAACCCAACAGTGGCACAGCTACAGGGACGGGACATGGCAAGCACTGCCCCAAGCGATGAGCAGGTTTTAGCCTGGAACAACACGACCTCAAAGTGGGAGCCAACAACAAGTAGCGTTGATGTATCAGGGGGCACCACTGGGCTGACTACTTCCGGCGGACCTATTACCTCGTCCGGTACGGTGACCCTTGCGGGAACCCTTGCAATTGCTAATGGCGGCACAGGACTGACTGCCGTGGGTGACGAGGGGCAGGTACTTACCGTGGATGACAGCGGTGGACTGGAGTACACTTCTGTCAGTGGAACGGGCACAGTGACAGAAGTCACCGCCGGGGCAGGGATGACCCAAACGGGTACCGCTTCAACCAACCCAACACTAAACGTAATTGGTGGAGATGGTATTACAGCCAATGCAGATGAGATTGAAGTATCTGTTGATGATGCAACGATTGAACTCTCTGCATCTGATGGAGCTGGCACAGTAAAAGCCAAGACTGCTGCTGTGACAAATGGGGCAGGAACCCTTGCCACTGGCGATCAGATTTATGACTTTGTAGCCGATAATGCATTGATGGACAGCGAGTGTACCGACCTTGCAGCCGTAAAAGCATTTACTGGTGAAGCTGCCGCTGATGTAACAGATACTACCAATGTAACTGCTGCTGGTGCGTTGATGGACTCTGAAGTTACAAATCTTGCGGATGTTAAAGCGTTTGATACTAGTGATTACGCTACTGCTGCTCAAGGAACAACTGCTGATGCAGCACTTCCTAAAGCCGGTGGAGCCATGACCGGAGCTATTACCACCAGTAGCTATATTGGCATGACCAAGGGAACGGACATTGCCTCTGCCACGCCAACAGTCCCCACAGATGGTGATTATTTTGATGTAACCGGGACAACCACGATTGGCACAATCACTGTTGCGGTTAATCGGCATTTCTTCCTCCAGTTTGATGGTGCCTTGGAGTTAACCCACGATGCCACCAACCTTGACCTGCCGGGAGAAGCCAGCATCACCACCGCAGCAGGAGATGTGGCCGAGTTCTTTAGTCACACTGCCAATCAAGTTCAGTGCGTCAACTACACCAAGGCCGATGGTACTGCGGTTGTTGGGGGAGCGAGCGGAGAAGCCAACCAGAACGCATGGGGTATAATTACGGTTCCTGCGGGAACAACAACCCAGACAGCCGCAGAAGATGCAGACTCCATCGCTTTCACAGCGGGTGGTGGAATGACGATTACAGGCGGAACGGACACCATTGAGTTTAGTTCTGCCAACACAATGGGTACTGGTTTTACAGTTGCAGCTACTACAACCGGCACTGGCACGACAATTACACAGGGCGATTCGTTAACCATAGCTGCTGGCACTGGCATAACAACTACTGGAACGAGTGATGGCGTAGTAACTATTGCCAACACTGTTACTGATACCAACACGATGGGTGCTGGCTTCACTGTATCAGCCACTACAGATACTACCGCTACAACAATAGTTGAAGGCGAAGACTTATTCTTTGCTGCTGGCGACGGGGTTGCTTGTGAAACCACATCAGATGGTACTGTAACAACAACTGTTGACCTTGATTCTTTAACCCTAGACAGCACCGTTTCCAGCACGGGCTGGAGTGAGGGCGACCAGATTGCTGTTATTGATTCAGCGACAACGGACGATCCCACCCGGAAAACCTATCTTCCCGCAGAGATCGGCATTGCCTGTTCGGATGAATCGACTGCGATTGATACGGCTGAAGTGAAGGCGACCATTATGGTGCCAAGAAAAATGAAGCTGACTGAAGTTAAAGTCAGTCTCACGACCCCAGACGGAAGCGGCGGCGGTTTGCAGATTCAGCTAGAGGACAGGGGCACCGATCCGTCCTCAACGGGGCAAACAATTTTAGCCACTGACGCGAATACGGGGGAGGATTATTCCACATCATCAACCTCATTCGACGGAAGTTTTACTGATGAAATTCTGGATGCCGATGATTTCGTAACTGTTGAAGTTACCAATGCGGGAATGGGCGAGGCTGCAGGACTCAAAGTCTGGCTACTGGGATACTGGGCATAATGGCTAATATTTTTAATCCATATCGTTTTGCTGCTGGTGGAGGAGGAGGAAGCGAGTTTGTCGTGATCACCAGCAGTGAAACCATTGAAGAAGACGGCGACTACAAGTACATCAAGTTTACTGGCCCCAGCGATTTTGAAGTCACAAACGTAGGCAGTGCAGAGGGCAGTAACACTATTGAGGTACTGCTGGTGGCTGGAGGAGGAGGCGGGGGCTATGGGGCAACGGGCAGTCATTACGGTGGCGGCGGTGGTGCTGGGGGCTACCGGCACTTTGAAGAACAAGCACTTGATGGCCTTGGAACATACGATGTAGATGTAGGCAGCGGAGGTGCCGGGGGAACTGCTTCTAACGGCGAGGACTCATCTCTCGATGGGCCATCTTCTTTAAGCATTTCTGCTACTGGCGGGGGTAGAGGCGCGTCGACATCTATATCTATTGATGGTGCCGATGGAGGTTCCGGCGGCGGTGCCAAATTTAATTACTATTCCGGAGGGCAATCTCCCGGCTTTGGCAACGCGGGGGGGTATACTCCCGAAGAGGGAACTGATGGCGGTAATTATGTTTCTGGAGGACAGGGTGGAGGCGGGGGTGGCTCATCTGCCAGTCCGGTTGATTATCAAGAAAAAGACGGTGGTGCTGGTACTAGCAATGACATAACCGGGGCATCTGTCACTTATGCCACTGGTGGCTGGGGAAACAATAGCAATTCAGGGGGTGCAAACACAGGTGATGGAGGCGGGGGGTACTTCACTGTCGGCGGCGCAGGCGGCAGCGGAGTCGTCATCGTCCGGTGGAAATTTCAATAAGGGAGAATAACAAATGGCACACTTTGCATCACTAGACGCTGACAACAACGTGATTAAAGTTCACTGCGTTGACAACAAACAGCTGCTCGACGTTAACGGCAGTGAATCCGAGGAGTATGGCATCATGTATCTCCGAGCCCGTAGTGGCGGCGGACGCTACAAGCAGGCCAGTTATAACACCCGTAATGGTGAACATCAGCTTGGAGGCACTCCGCTCAGGGCTAACTATTGTGGCGCGGGGTGGAAGTACAGCCCAGAGCATGATATTTTCCATCCCCCACAACCCTACCCGTCATGGACTCTGGACACTGTAAAAGGCCAATGGAATTGTCCGGTGCCTTATCCGGATGTTGAAGTGGTAGAGGGAGAAATGCCACCGATGTATCAGTGGAATGAGGATGAACTGAAGTGGGATAAAGTGGAGATGCCGTGATTAATTTGGATGATCTGAAAGTTTCTGCTGCATCGGTTACTGGAATAGGTAACTGGATGTTGCAGATAGATGTACTGCTAAAGGTAGCCATATCAGTGGCTACGTTGGTCTACATCATCCTTAAAATAAAACAACAACTGAAGAATGAAAAAGACTGAGACAAAGCCTGGATACAAGACAACTGAGTTCTGGTTGACCACAATCTGCACAGTGTGCGGATTGCTATATGCTGCCGGTGTTGCCTCCCCAGAAGGGACAGACCAGGTGTCAAAGGTGGTTGCCCTGGTTGCCAGTGTGCTGGCGGCAATGGGCTATAACATTGCAAGGGCAAAGGTCAAGGCAGGTGAGTAGTGATTACTGAACTCATGGCGGCACTAAAGGCGATACCGGAGATCGCCAAGGCGCTGCGTGAGATCAACACGGGGATAAAACATGCAACAGCAAGCAAAAGGCGGAGCAAGAAGGATGAGAATCTTTCCCGCCTGCTTGCTGCTGCTCGTTCTTCTCGCGGGGTGCGTGAGGAAACTGAACGGCCTGGGGGAGATAATCCAGGCTAACCCAAGGGGCTGGGATGACGCGGTGAATGGAAGCTTTTATCGGGACGGTGGAGAGGATAGTGAACGAATGATGAAGAGCCTGGGGCTTTACATAAATCAATTGGAAGAAACAATAGAAAGAGGGGACTAGATGCCAGACATTACCAAGGGGACAACATTTTCCGATGGGCAAGAAGTAACGGCCTCGGATTTAAATTCTTTGCTGGATTCAGCCAGCATCAACAGTCTGGCAATCACTGAAGCCAAGCTGGCGGATGGTGCGGTATCCAGCGCCAAGCTGGGTAGTGGTGCCATTGATTACTCCAAGCTGGAATCACTGGCGGACGGCAAGATAGTTGTGGGCAACGCCGGCACAGCAACGGCAGCCACCCTGGCGGGAGGGGCTACCATTAGCTACGATTCATCAACCGGCAATGCAACGATCACGCTGGGTCCGGAGTCCATCACTGAGCAGACAGCCAAGGGCAGCACGGCACATAACAATGACGTGCTGCTGGTGGTTGACAGTGAGGACAGCAATGTACTGAAGAAGATTGTGGTCAGCGAACTCCCCACTGGAAGTTCAGGGGATACCATACCCACTGGCTGCATTTTCCCCTTCGCTGGTGGAATTTTGCCGACACAGTGGCTGTTTTGTAACGGTGCCGAAGTGAGCAGGGTAACGTATGACACCCTCTTTAGCGCCATAGGGACAGCCTACGGGATTGGCAATGGCACAAGTACATTTGACTTACCTGACCTCGGTGGCCGGGTTCCTGCAGGCAAGGAGTCCAGTGCAACCAGGCTAACCACAGGGGGGAGCGGAATTGATGGGGATACCCTTGGGTCAAGTGGCGGTTCAGAGGATGTCACGGCAGCTATGCCGTCCCACACGCACTCCTTTAGTGGCAGCGATGGGGGGCATAGTCACACAATAACCCAATCCGGCATCTCGTCAGGACATAGCTTTATGACTTATTCCGGTTCCGACTTGGGTGCCACTGGCAACACTCACGCAATGCACAGGACAGGCACACCAAGGTCAGTCTCATCTGGTCTTGATCTAGACAATTACCTTGATAATAGTTCAGCAACAGTGACCGTCAGTGGCACTACGGGTTCAACAGGGGCAGGGGGAGACACCAATGTAACCCAGCCAACACTTATCGTTAACTACATCATCAAGTACTGATTATGACCAAGACAGCATTAGCCCAGTTTGTTGCGGACAAGCTCCAAAAGAGTGACGACACATCACTGGCGTTGCTGAAGTCCTTTATCAACCAGCGTTACGACATGATCTGGGATGCCGGCTTATGGAGGGAAACCCTGGGGACAACATCCTACTCAGTGGCTGCCGATACAGAGGATGTTACCCTGAACTCCACAGTGGATTTCCCGGTGGCGGCAAGCTGGGATAACGATGGAATCTATCCGGTCAACTACGAGGCAGTGTTCCAGATTGACCCCAATGAATTCAACCAGAGTGGAACCCCCACCAGTTATGTGGTGTTGCCCAAGGACTCCAGTGGCAATGTGGTTATCAAGCTGGTCCGCAAGCCCAATGTAGCCAAGACCCTGCTGGTGCTGGGTAAGCTCAAGGTTACGGCAATGGGCGACACGGATAGCCCGAAGATAAACGGAATCAACAATGCCCTGCTCGCCTATGTGGAGGCCGATATGCTGGAGCATGTAAGGCAGTACGGCAAGGCACAGGCCAAGCTGGCTGAAGCTGCAGCACAGATGGCAATCATGCGTGACCTGGAGACAGGCCAATCCGCCAAGGAGACAAGAATCATACCGCAGGTCAGCAATGACTGGTCTGCAGCAGACTTTACCTAGAATGTAGCGCAAAATAGTTATGCCGCACCTGTACAATGATGCACTGGATGATCAACTGGCTTATGACGCCAGCATGTCGTTTGTTGGTGGGCAGGTATCCAATGTGCGCTCCAACCTGCTGGCACCTGAACAGTATGCCGAGGGGGTTAATATTGACGTTACAAGGTTTGGGTCAGTGCAGACCCGCAGGGGAACAGACCTTCAACTTGGCCTGGTAACCGACCCTGATGAACCTACCTGGGAAAACATCAGTACCGACTGGGATGCCTACAGCACCAACCCGTGGGAGTGGGGCAGCACCACGGTTCAGGGGGTTGGTTATTATGACAAGCCGGGAACAGAGGAGATGGTGTGTATTGGTTGGGGAACCTTCTTGAGGAACTCCGGTTCAGCCTGGAGTGAGGTGACAGGTTACGCCCCCAATGCAACTGCCAATGTTGAGTTTGCCCAGTTGGTGGATAAGGTTTACATGACCGACGAGGCTAATGGAAACGTCCATAGCTACAATGGCACAGCCATTACCGATGAGGGCAACACCTCCACTGACCCACCACGGTGCAAGTTTCTGGTCACCCACACGAACAGGTTATTTGCTGCAGGAATAACTGTTGCCGACAGTCTTGCTTGCAGTGACATTCTGGATGGCGGCACATGGGATGCAACCAATGATGTTATCAGGATTGGCGGCGATTCCGGTGACCCGATTACAGGACTCGCCCCCTGGTATGACTGGAACATATTGGTGTTCAAGGAGCGTTCCATCTACACGGTGAACGCCGACCCAACTGAAACTGCTGCCAGTTCATGGACCATCCATAACATTGACCGGAACATCGGTTGTGTGTCCCACCGTTCCATTGCACAAGTGGGTAGTGATGTATTCTTCCTTGCCCCTGACGGTATCCGTACCGTGAAGACCATCCTGCAGGGTGCCCAGACAGCCGTCTCTGAACCCATTAGTGTGGGCATACAGGATGTCATTGAAACCATCAACTGGACCCAGGCAGTACAGCAGGCATCGGCAATCTTCTGGAACAACCACTACATTTTAAGTGTCCCAACCTCCAGCAGCACCACGAACAATACGCTGATTGTCTACAATACGATAACCAAGAGCTTCATGGGCACATGGACAGGCTGGGCAGCAACGGACTTTGCCATTAGCGCCTTTGGCGGTGACACCAGGCTGAACATAGCCGACACCACCAAGGTAACGACATGGCTTGATTATGTGGCCGAGGCAAGTGAATCAGATTCAACGTACCAGGATGACGGTACTGATTACTCCTCCAGTGTGTCCACCCGGTCTTATACCTTTGGCAATCCCCTGAACGAACTGCAACCCAACCATGTTGAATTTGAATGGAAACCGGGACGGGCAGATTCAGTTGAGGTAAGGACCATGCTGGACAGTGGGCTGGAGGCTATCATTCACCCATCCACAGTGGACACCAAGACCACCGGGGTCACCCTGCCTGTGGACCTACCATTCACGCTGGGGAGGGTTACCCCGATCCAGAAGAGTTACAACCTGATGCCCCAGGGACCGTGCAGGGAGATTCAGTTCAAGGTGGTGGCAGCCGATAACAAGATGGATTTAAGGGCGGTGCGAACCAGTAGTTACGTTTCAACTATGGAGCTTGAAAATGTCTAATTTCACCATCAATGAGATCATCAACTTTTGCCATAAGAACGATACCCGTGGCAGGTGTTTTGATGAATGGCCTGACGACATCATGGCAGCCTACCTGAAGTTCCATTTCAATAATGGTTCACTTGCCCTGGTGGAAAAGGGTGGCGAACTGGTGGCGATGGGCGTGGCAGTGAGAATGATGGAGGGAGACATGGAGCGGCACTGGATTGCCGATGACCCTGAAGGAGATTCAATTTACCTGTCCGATATTGTGGCCACTTCGATTGAAGGCGTTCAGGCGTGTGTCGAGGAGATGGATGCCCGGATGCCCGGTTGGGACAGGCTAAAGGTTTATGCAATCAGAAATGGAAAAAGAAGAAAATGGAATCCCGAAGTCCTTAAAAGGGTGCGTGATGGCTGGGGACGGGTATCCGTGGAAGGTTCCAACGGCGAATGTGGCGGTGACTCTACCGGAGGGAATGTACCGGGGGGAGGCATGGCTGGAAAAGATGCGCCTGGGGAACTGCGCGGTGTGGGTTCTGCCCCACAGGCCGATGATAGCAGAAGTTTATGTGAGTGGTTTCAGGGGAGACTTATACGGGGAGGAACTGGAATTAAAGGAGTTGCGGACAGTACCGCGAGAAGAGTTGATGACCATGTACGACAAGGCGCTGAAATGATGGATAGATTCATAGAACAAGCGGAGGCAATCACAAGAGCCTATAGCGAACAATACTTTGCGGCGACAGATGCAGTTGCCAAGGGCACACCCCCGTCACAGCCATCGGCTTATGAGTCAGCAATGGCTGGTAAACAGATTGACGTGGAATCCCTGCCGGCACTCAAGATCATTGAGGCGGCAGCCAAGTCAGGTACTGCCGGGTCAGTGAATGTTGGTGGCAAGGAAATCCCCTATGACTTCACCGGGGTGGGTTCATTGCAGCAGCAGAAGATTGACATGCAAGGGCAGGAGGAGTCAGCCCGAAGGATGGCTCAAGTGGCGCTGGATATACAGAGCGAGTATGGACCGCAGTTTGCCGCCCAGCAAAAGGAACAATTACTGGCAACTGACCCTGACAGGTATGCCGCCCAGGAACAACTGGGGCAGCAGATGCTCTCTGAACTGCAGGCAGGACGTGAGTTGACTGACCAGCAGAGACAGAATGTTGAGCATGGTGTCAGGGGTGCCCAGGTTGCAAGAGGGAATGTCTTTGGTCCCGCCAATGTCGCACAGGAAGCCCTGGCGAAGTTTGACGTGGGCGAGAAGTTGAGGCAGCAGAGAATAGGCAATGTGCAGAGTTACCTGCAGGGGATGCCCATTGCGGCACAGTTCGGGCAGCTACAGGGTGCCCAGCAGGGAGCGGCACCGTTCATGCCACAACAACTGCAGTCGGGGATTGGGGTTAACCCGAATGCCGGGGCACAGGGTATGCAGTTTGCATCGCAGAACTATGGCACCTATGTGCGGGGTATGGCGAACCAGAGTAACCCGTGGATGACCGGGCTTGGTTTTGTGGGTGGCGCACTGGGGGGACCAATGCTGGGCACAGTTGGAAAAAGTTGGGGTAACAGTTTAGTGGGATAAGGAGATAACATTATGGCAAATGATCTGGCAGTAGGATTAGGGCTGGGGCTAAAGGCAGCCAGCATGGCAGGTGCCTGGGATGAGGCGGACCTGGATCGCACTTCACGGGAGAAGATGGCGAGTGATAGCAACACTTTAAGAAAAGATATTGCTGACATGGAGTCTGCAGACAAGAGGTTGGCACACGAAGCCATGAAAGAGAGAGCGGATCAGGCTGACTCCAGGATGCGGGACATCGCAGAGAACCGTAACAAGCTCACAGAGGCGATTGCCGGGGCGAAGAATAAGCTCACTGAAAAATTGAGTGGAATAGAGATGTTATACCGAAGGGGAAGAGATGTAGTCAAGGACAGGGCAGCCGGTGTGATGGCTGGCATCAGTGAGAGGCAGATGGCCTTGGAAGAGTTGAGGGTAAAGGGTAGCCTTTCCATTGCCGACAAGATAGACCTTCAAGACCAACAATGGGCACCATACCAAAGGAAGTATGAAGCCAAGAAAACAGACCTTACCCAGAAGGCAACCTTGTACGGCGGAGCCTACTTCCTGAATAGGTCACCAGAGAACGCAACCCGCTTTCAGTCGGTTCAGCAGGGGATGGCGAAACTGGAGGAAGAGTATAAGGAAAAGAAACTTATTTTCGATGAAGAGCGGAAGCATATCAAGGAGAACACTGGAACCCATAAGACAACCTACAAGGGGATTGAGAGTCCTAAATTGGATAAATTTGGCGACCCGATACCTGGCGAGTTTCACAAGCGAGTGGAGGTTAACTCGACCGACCTTAACGCAATAACAGACTGGTTTAATAGAGACAAAGGCGAAGAACAAAAAAAGACAAACACGGAACCTGAACTTCGGGAGAGCCTGGGGGATCAACTGATGAATATGTACAATAATAGAAACATGCCAACTGCCCCAGGGCTGGCACCAGCAACAGGAGGGGTTGTCTTGCCGGGAACCGGACGATGAGTGAGGTACTGGAATTCTTCAGGAGGGAGGAACCCAAGTTCAATGATGTTCCTGACGAAGACTTGACGGTATGGATTGGGCATAATTTCCCCAAGTTCCTTCAAGACCCCGGCTTCGCCAAGCAACATGACATTGAGCAGACAGTTTATTTCCATAAGCAATACCCGGAGGAAGCAAGGAAGACTGAGGGGGAGTTGCAGGCAGAGAGAAGAGAGTTCCTTGGGGAGAAGCTAGTCCAACATAACCTTGAATTCTCTGCCAAGCATCCCATCCAGATGCCCAGCCCAACACCATCCTCATTTCTCCTCCCCCCAGGGGTCCAGCAGGGGATGAGGCAAACCGGGGCAATCAGGAAGCCACCTGCACACCTTGATTACTCCAATATGCGAGCCGCCCGTGCAGGGATGCCTGACAAGGTGAAGGAATGGGAGGCAGAATTTGAAGACCAGAACCAGGCAGCCCGTGGTTACCGTGAGGTGCAGGAGAAGTATGAGGACATAGTCCCGGCAGGCAGGCAGGTGTGGCAGGATGTTGGGCGGGGTGTAGATAACCTGCAGTCGCTGGCTTACGGGCTGGGAGCAATGGGGGTGGATTTGGAAGCACGGGCGCTGGGAGCAGCGGGGGTGGACCCCTCTAGCTTACACGATCTTCGCGACCAATGGATTCAGGGTTTCGTGAGGAATCAGCAGGAGGCAGGGGAAGCCCCCCCGGTTATCGGCAAACTCACTGAGATAGATAACGTGGGGGATTTTGTTCAGTACACTGCCGAGGCTCTGGGTGAGAATGTCACCACCCTGGTCCCCATGATTCTGTCAGGTGCAGTGGGATGGAAAGTTGGTGAGGCAGCCGTCAAGAAGACCACCGAGGCGGGTGCCAAGGGGATGCTAAAGGACCATGTTGAGAAGCAGGTGGCAAAGAAGGTGGCTGACGGCTTCACTGAGAAGCAAGCCCTCAAGTTTGTTCAGAACAATTTCGCCCAGAAGGCTGCCGCCCTGGCTGCAGGGTCAGCATCGGGGGCAATGGAGACGGGTTCCATTTACGGGGATGTCTTCCAGGAGACAGGACAGCATCGCCCCGACCTTGCGCTACTGTTTGGTTCAGCGGCAGGCTCCCTGGATGTTGTCCCTGGCATGATGGTTTTAAAGAAGGCGCTGGGACCAAAGGTGGCAGGGCAGGTCAAGCGTAGCCTGATCCACAGGTACGGCATTGATACAGCCAAGGTGATGCTTACTGAAGGCTCCACGGAGGCACTGCAGGGCAGACTGGAAAATACGGCAGTAGTGATTGCCGACCCGGAGAAGGATGTCCTGTCTGTTGAAGGATTTGATTATATCACCGAGGGATGGGTGGATGAATTTGCAAAGGGCGGACTGGCAATAGCCCCGTTACAGATTGGGGCGGCAGTAATGAGCGGGGAGGGAAACCTTCCCGGCAAACCACCGGAAGGGGTAGCTCCAACTGAGCCTGCTCCAGCCAAACCCGACCTTCCCCCTGCACCAATCGACCTTGGCAGGGGCGAAAGAATGCCTGGTCGCGAGATTGGTGGCCGCCGGTTCTGGCGCGGGGCAAGGCTTGAGGAGGGGCAAAAGAGAATTGAAGGCGGACCACCACTAATTGAAGGACCGGCAGCGATAGAAGACACCGGACCGAAACCTGCACAGGTAGATGAACCTTTGGGTATAGAGGGACCACCTGCCCCTGCGCCACAGCAAAAAGGACCACCTGTTGTTGAGGCTGAAGTTATATCTGAAACCCAACAGATGGTGGATCAGGAAGCCGGCAAGGTTGCCGGGGCTGCCCCTATTTATGTTGTCAGTGGGCGAGCCTTTATGGAAGACCCTGACCCGACTGATGAAATCAAGGTGGACCTTGAGCGGCTGGATGCAGTTACCAAAGGGATGAACAAGAACCAGAGGCGCGCCTATATTCATGGTGCCCTGCATGAAGGGGTTGTTCATAATGCCACCTTCCAGTCCATGCATTCACAGTGGGAGCAGGAGGGCAGCAAGGGAACCTTCGCCCAGCATGTGGATAACGAGGCTGCCGGTATTGTTAATGAAATGACTGAAGTCCAGAAGGCTGCGGTCAGGAAGATTTACGGTCAGGACCAGATGTCCAACACAGAGATGGCGATGGAGTACACGCGCATCCTGATGCAGAGGAGGGCAGGCAGCAAGGTCACTGAAGATACTTGGGCAGAGGTACACAAGGAACTGGGGTTACTGGACACAAACGTAACCCGTAACTGGCTCCAGCGAGCCATTGACTGGATGCGAGGCAGGGAAGGCACCAACCTTGATAGGACCATCAGGCGAGCCGAGGCAGCATTGAAGAAACTGGAGAAGGCAGCCCCCAAGAAACCTGCCACGCTTGCAGAGGCTACTGCTTACTTTAATGAAAACGATCCTGATATCCTGACTGGCTACTACAAGATGTCCCAAAAACTTATTGGTAATGAGAGGGCCAGTAAGGGTTATGAGAGGGCAGTGGTGGCTGCGTACAATCACCTGCAGGAGAATGATACCCTAAAAGATTTCAAGCCCAAACAATTTATAGGGTACGGTAAAAAGGAAACCCGCAAGGAAAAGAAGCGTCGGGAGACTGTTATCCCCACTGAAGATGTCCCAGAGACAGCAGCCACCACAGTGGAGCCGGGACTGGAGGAGGCAAGGGCCAAGGTAAGAAGGGCATATGAGAGGGCGGCAAATGAGATGTTCCCTGATAACCCCGAGTTGGCAGCCGACATGGTGGATGTAGCTGCCGGCACCCAGAAGGCAGCGGATGTTGCCAGGAAACATAAAAAGAACACATCCACTCTCTCCAATAAAAAGCAGAAGTTAATCAAGAAGGCAAAAGCCTATGTCCGCAAAGAGGGGCTTGATAAGACACAGAGCGTAGGGGCAGCGGAGCCGGTCTTTCATGGTGGGTTAAAACCTGAAGATGAATCATTCACCACCGACAAGATAGGCACCGGGGAAGGGGCTACCTCCTTTGGTTGGGGGCTTTATTTTGCTAGTAAGAAAAAGATTGCAGAATGGTATAAGCGAAAATTAGGCGGAAGATTAAATAAGGCAAAGCTCTACACAGTTGACCTCGCCCCAGCAGAGAGTGATTACCTAGACTGGGATAAACCATTAAGCGAGCAATCCGATACAGTTAAAGAGGGACTGAGGAAAATCCCCCAAGCGGCATGGAGAGGAATAAATGAAGCACTTGAGAACAGTGGGAGAAACGGCATATACGGCGAGCAGGACTGGGATTTAATAAATGGCAGGGAACTTTATAAGGCTCTAGCTCACACAGAGGCACATGAGGCACTGCCTGGTGAGTTACCCGGATCAAGTTGGTACACTGCCCCGATAACAACAGAGAAAAAACATACCTCACTTTACCTCAAGTCCATTGGTATCCGTGGCATAAGGTATCTTGATTCAGACAGCAGGAAGCAGGGTGAAGGAACCAGTAATTACGTCATCTTCGATGACGCAGATATTACAGTTACAAGCGTAGGGGCAGCGGAGCCGAGCAAGAAGCGGATGAAGACAATGGCGGACGTGGAGAGGGTGTTCACGCCATTGAAGAAGGAGAGGCGCACATTGGGGCGCTGGATACGGGACACCCTTGACCGGGCGCGAGCCGCACATATCTCCAAGTTCCATCCACTCAAGCGGTTCCAGAGCGAGATATTCAAGTTCTACGGCAAGGCACGCCCCATGCTGGATATGGCCCGTGTGTTTGAGCAGGTGGCAGGTGCCCCGGCAAGGGCAGAGGCTGATATTCACAGGTTCATCAAGCAGGTCATAAATCCCATCAAGGGAATGGAGGAGGAGTTCAACCACTACATGTTCCTGAAGCGCACTGAAGACCGGCTGAAGGCAGACCCGGAATTTCGTAAGGTGGCAGACTGGACACTAAAGGACACAACATCCCTCCTGGCAGAACTTGAATCCAAAATAGGCGAGGAGAACATGGCGCTGCTGGAGAAGCAGTCCAAGCTGTACCAGGAACACATGGATCATGCCCTGCGCCTGCAGGTGCAGTCGGGGCGCATGAGTACGGCTGAGTATAATGCCATCAAAGCGGTTAATGATTTTTATGCCCCGTTCAAGGTGTTGAAGTACCTTGAGGAGGGAGAGATGCAGGAGGGGGCAGGTCGATCCATTGACACCACTGCAGAATTCACCAAAAAGGTTGTTGGTATTAGTGACGAGGACTTCAGGTTGGGCGGAATCGTTGACGCCTCCATAGAGAAGATTCTCTTGTCCCGCATACTGGCCGAGAAGAACCTGAAGATGCGGCAACTGGCCGGGTTGGCTGAAGTGGATACGGAGCAGATGTTCCTTCGTGAGCTAGGCAGCAAGGAAAAGGCAGCCCATGACAAGGAGTTTTTCCGTGCATATGAGAACGGCAAGGAGCGCCGTTTTGAGGTGGACAAGAATGTGGCTGAAGCGGTTGAAGGGATGAACGGGGCAGCCGTAGGGACAATGGGCAAGATTCTTGAGAAGACCAGTAAGCCTCTCAAGTATGGTGCCACTGGCGGCAATGCGGCATTTCAGGTAGTGAACCTGGCGCTCGCTGATCAACCCAGGTTTGCCATGTTGTCCAGGTATGGCATCAAGGCCAACCCAATTGAACTGGTTCGTTACCCATTGGATTTACTTTACGGAATTGCCACATCCTTTGCTGGTAATTTTGGTTACCACAACAACCTCTACACCACCTTCCTTGAGAGCGGGGCTGCCCGTTCCACCATCCAGACCCAGTTGACACCGGAGGTTTTTGAGGCCAAGGCAAAAGGTGGCAGGCGGGGGTTCGCCACACTTAACCCACTGGACATTGTTGCAAAGTTTTCCAATGCCATCGAGGAAACCACCAAGGTAATGGGGTTAAGGAGGGGCATACGGTTTGAGCGCATTAGTGACCCCAAGGCGCAGGCTGCAGAGATGGAAAGGGTGGTTACTGAGGTGCGAAACTATGCCGGGTCACCTGACTTTGCCCGGATGGGTTCAGTTATTGAAGGGGCAAGGACGAACCTCCTCTTCATGTTCTACAATGCCAGGGTGCAGGGCATAGCCGGTGATATTGCCCGGTTAAGCGGCTCAACGGGCGGGGGCATAGCAGTTGCCTCCTGGGCAAGGATTGCGGGGTTACTGGGAATGCCTGTCGTTTACCTGTGGCTCCTGAACCAGAAGGATGAGTACCGGGAGGACTACGAAAAACTCAGCCCACGGGACAAGAAGAATTACCACCACATCCCCACGGACAAGTTCTTTATCAATGAAGAGGGGCAGCGGGTGCGGGACTATATCCGTATCCCCAAGCGTGAGGTGGTCAAACTGGTGTCCAACACCATTGAGGCGGGGATGGATTACTTCCAGTCTCAAGA